>JAABUN010000056.1_pt1 | contig 250551 bp, 245 predicted proteins | sample 5559311 | NCBI WGS metagenome assembly JAABUN01 (sample SAMN10711877, study PRJNA513370) | rock metagenome | isolation source: Antarctica rocks | place: Antarctica: Victoria Land, Siegfried Peak sud | reverse complement strand
CTACTGGCGCAGCGTCGGCGCGAAGGGCTAGTCAGCCGGCCTGCTCGGACAGCTCCAGCCAGGAGTCCTCGAGCGCGGTCTTCTGCGCCTGCAGCTCGCGCAGCTGGGCGTCGAGCCGGAGCACGGCGGCGTGGTCGGCAGCCTGCTCGGCGAGCTGCGCGTGCAGCTTCGCCTCGGCCTGGTCGAGCCGGCCGATCTCGCGCTCGACCCGGGACAGCTCCTTCTTCGCCGCCCGCGGGTCGACCTTGGGGCCGGAGGACGACCGGGGCGCGCTCGGCGCCCCGCGGCGGACCCGCTTGGCGAGGTACTCCTCGACCCCGCCGGGCAGCGCGGCCACCGTGCCGTCGCCCATGAGCGAGGTGGTGACGGTGGTGACCCGCTCGAGGAAGTACCGGTCGTGGCTGACGACGAGCAGCGTGCCGGGCCAGCCGTCGAGGACGTCCTCGAGCGCGTTGAGCGTGTCGATGTCGAGGTCGTTGGTCGGCTCGTCGAGCAGCAGCACGTTGGGCTCGCCCATGAGCAGGCGCAGGATCTGCAGCCGGCGGCGCTCCCCGCCGGACAGGTCGCCGACCCGCGTCCACTGCGCGTTGCCGGTGAAGCCGAAGCGGTCGCACAGCGACGACGCCCCGACCGGCTTGCCGCCGAGGTCGACCGAGCGGGCGACCTGCTCGACGGCCTCGAGGACGCGGAGCATCGGGTCGAGCTCGGCGACCTCCTGCGAGAGGTAGGCCGGCTTGACCGTCTGGCCGACCTTGACCTCGCCCGACGTCGGCTGCACCTGGCCGACGAGCATCTTGAGCAGCGTCGACTTGCCGGCGCCGTTGACGCCGACGATGCCGACCCGCTCGCCCGGCCCGACCCGCCAGGTGACGTCGTCGTAGAGCACCCGGTCGTACGCCAGCGTCACGTGCTCGACGTCGTAGACCTGCTTGCCGAGCCGGGCAGTGGCGAAGCGCTGCAGGGCGATGTCGTCGCGCGGCGGCGGCTCGTCGGCGATGAGGGCGTTGGCCGCGTCGATGCGGAACTGCGGCTTGCTGGTGCGCGCGGGCGGGCCGCGACGCAGCCAGGCGAGCTCCTTCTTGACCAGCTGGAGCCGCTTCTGCTCGGCGGTGGAGGCCATCCGGTCGCGCTCCGCCCGGGCCAGGACGTACGAGGAGTAGCCGCCCTCGTAGGCGTCCACGACCCCGTCGTGGACCTCCCACGTGCGGTCGTTGACCTCGTCGAGGAACCAGCGGTCGTGGGTGACGACCAGGTGGGCCTGCGTCGGGCTGCGCTGCTGCAGGTGGCGGGCCAGCCACGCCACGCCCTCGACGTCGAGGTGGTTGGTCGGCTCGTCGAGGATGAGCAGGTCCCACTCCTGCACGAGCAGCGCGGCCAGCGCGACGCGGCGGCGCTCCCCGCCGGACATGGTCGCCACCGTGCTGTCGAGGCCGACGTCGTGCAGCCCGAGCCCGTCGAGCACCTCGCGCACCCGGGCGTCGCCCGCCCAGGTGTGCTCGGCGGTGTCACCGAGGATCGCCTGGTGGGCGGTGAGGTGCTCGGCGACCCGCACGTCCTGGGTGAGCACGCCGACCCGCAGCCCGCCGGCATGGGTCACCCGGCCCGACTGGGGCTCCTCGACCTTGACGAGCGTCTTGAGCAGGGTCGTCTTGCCGCCGCCGTTGCGGCCGACGACGCCGATCCGGTCGCCCTCGGAGATGCCGAGCGAGACGGCGTCCAGCAGCTGGCGGGTGCCGTGGCTGACCGACACCTGCTCGAGGTTGACGAGGTTGACGGCCATCAGCCGGACACCCTCGCGCCCGCGGCCGGGCCCTCGGCGAGCAGCACCGTGCGGCACACCCCGGCGCCGGCGAGGGCCTGCGCGAGCGCGGCGGCCTGCGCGGCGTCGCGGGCGAGCAGCGCGACAGTCGGCCCGCTGCCGGTCACGACCCCGCCGAGCGCCCCGAGCTCGAGGCCGGCGTCGAGCACCCGCTGCAGCGACGGGCGCAGCGCCAGCGCCGCGGCCTGCAGGTCGTTGGACAGCGCACGGCCCACGGCAACCGGGTCGCCCGAGCGCAGGGCCTGCAGCAGCTCGGCCGGGTCGCCGGCGACCTGCACCGGCCCGGTCTCGCGCTGCCGGTCGAGCTCGCCGTACACCGCCGGGGTCGACAGGCCGCCGTCGGCGACGGCGAGGACCCAGGACTGGGTGCCCTCGACCAGCACGGGGGTGAGGTGCTCGCCGCGGCCGGTCGCGAGCGCGGTGCCGCCGTGCAGGGCGAAGGGCACGTCGCTGCCGAGCTGCGCGGCGAGCCCGGCCAGCTCCTCGCGGGTGAGCCCGCTGCCCCACAGCGCGTCGCAGGCCACCAGGGCGGCCGCCCCGTCGGCCGACCCGCCCGCGCAGCCGCCCGCCACCGGGATGGCCTTGGTCAGCGACAGGGTCAGCGACGGGTCGCAGCCGGTGGCCTGGGCCGCCAGGCGCACGGCCCGCACCGCGAGGTTGCGCTCGTCGACGGGCAGCTCGCCCGCGCCCTCGCCGGTGACCGACAGGGTCAGCGCCTCCCCGCGGGTGACGACCAGCTCGTCCCACAGCGACACCGCCTGGAACACCGTCGTCAGCCCGTGGTAGCCGTCGGCCCGCAGCGGCCCGCAGGTGAGGTGCAGGTTCAGCTTGGCGGGAGAGCGAACCACCACGCGGTCGAGCGGACGGCGGGCGGGCAGCGGACTCTCCTGACGGGCGGGGGCGGACGACGTCAACACTACGGGCGGGGCACGGCGGCGAGCCGCGCGAAGTCGCCCACCGCGAGCTGCTCGCCCCGGGCGCCGGGGTCGATGCCGGCGGCGGTCAGGCGGCGCTCCGCCTCCGGCGCGGAACCCGCCCAGCCCGCGAGGGCCGCACGCAGCGTCTTGCGGCGCTGCGCGAACGCCGCGTCCACGACCGCGAACGTCGCGGACCGGTCGCCGGGCGGCGGCTCGCGGCGGGTGAAGGCCACGAGCCCGGAGTCCACGTGCGGCGCCGGCCAGAACACGGTCCGCCCGATCGAGCCGGCGCGGCGCACGTCGGCGTACCAGGCGGCCTTGACCGAGGGCACGCCGTACGTGCGCGACCCGGGCGGGGCGACGAGCCGGTCCGCCACCTCGGCCTGCACCATCACCAGCCCGGTGCGCAGGGACGGCAGGTGCTCGAGCAGCCGCAGCAGCACGGGCACCGCGACGTTGTACGGCAGGTTGGCCACGAAGGCGGTGGGCGCCGGCCCGGGCACCGCGGTGAGCAGCAGGGCGTCCTGCAGCACGACCTCGAGCCGGTCGGCGCGACCGGGCAGCCGCTGCGCCACCGTGGCCGGCAGCTCGCCGGCCAGCACCGGGTCGATCTCCACGGCGACGACCCGGGCCGCCTGCTCGAGCAGCTCGAGGGTGAGCGATCCCAGGCCCGGCCCGACCTCGACGACGACGTCGTCCGGCCCGACCCCGGCGGTCCGCACGATCCGGCGGACCGTGTTGGGGTCGATGACGAAGTTCTGCCCGAGCGCCTTGGTCGGCCGCGTGCCGAGCCGGGCGGCGAGGCGACGGACGTCGGGGGCGGTGAGCAGCGGCGAGGGACCAGGCTCCGGGGTCATCGGGGCCGGCGCGCCCTGCGCTACAGGTGCCGGCCGCAGTGCGGCCACGACGAGCGGCCGGTGCGGGAGTACAGCGCCTGCGCGCGGGCGGTCTGCTCGCTGGAGGACGCGTCGCTGGGCCGGCCGGAGCCGCCGACGCTGCGCCAGGTGCTGAGCGAGAACTGGTACAGGCCGAAGTACAGCCCGTTGCCGCTGACGATGCGCGGGTTGCCGCCGGACTCGCAGCGGGCGAGCGCCGCCCAGTCCAGGCCGCCGGAGCTGGGGCGCGGGGCGGGCGTGCTCGCGCGGGGAGCCGGGGCCCTGCGGGGGGTGGCGGCGCGCGGCGCGGCAGCCTTCGCGCGCGGCGCGGCGGACTTCGCGCGCGGCGCGGCCGCCTTCGCGCGCGGCGCGGCAGCCTTGGCACGCGGAGCGGCGGCGGCCGGGCGCGGCGCGGCGGCCTCGGCCACGACGGGGGCCGGCCGGTCCTTGGTGCCGACCGCGACGATGCGGGGGCGGGCCTCGGTGACGTGCTCGACGGTCGTCTTCGCCTCGCCCTTGCGCTTGCCGTCGACGGTGGTGAACACCGCCGTCCTGCGGTCCAGGCCCCTGCGGCCGTCCTGCACGACCTTGGTCGTGCCCTCGAGCAGGGAGGCGTCGTCGCGGCGGACGGTCGAGAACGCGACCGGCACCTCGCTGACCTTCTTCTGGGTGCCGATCCGGGTGACGCGCACGGCGGCGCCGTCGGTGAGCCGGGTGGTGAGCGGCACGCTGACGCGGTCCTTGCCCTTCACGGCGACCTCGGCCTCGCGCAGCAGGTCCGCCACGGTGCGGGCCGTCGTGGTGCGCTCGGTCTTCTTGCCGTCGGCCTGGACCGTCACGTCCTTGGGCAGCCGCACGTCGAGGGAGAGGCCGTCGAGGCCGATCTCCCGCGAGCGCGACGCCGACAGGGCGGCGCCGTCGGCGCGCAGGCCGACCTGGTCGAGCGCCTCCGCGACGTCGTCGGCGGTGACCCAGACGCTGCGGGCGACGCCGTCGACGACGAGCTGCAGCTCGCGTCCGCGGCGCAGGGCCACGGCGTCGCCGTCCTCGACCGGGCGGTCGGCGGCCGGCGCGAGCACGTCGTGCTCCCCCGCGCTGACCCCCGCGGCGGCGAGCACGTCGGCGACCGTGTCGCCGCGCAGCTCGACCGCGCGGGGCTGACCGTCGACGGTCAGCTGGACCGTCTTGCCGGTGGCCGACCAGGCCACGCTCGAGCCGGTCAGGGCGATGGCGAGGGCACCGGTCGCGACGAGGGTGGTCTTGCGGGACGGGTGGCGCAGGGAGGGCACAGGTCTCCGGGGGTCGAGCTGACCGGGCGCGAGGGGGGAGCGGCAGCCGGATCTCGTCCGGTCCTGCGTGCGCTGAGAAGGGGCCTCGCCCCGGTTGGACTGGTCACGGGACCATAACGACCGGTGTCGTACAGGGCCAGACGGCCCAGGCGAGACGAGTGCCAAACGGTGCGGCACGAGCTGCCCCGTCGCAGGTCACGCCCCGCACGGCGGCTCGGTTGTGAAGCCACTCACACCAGGTCGAACACGCGCCTGCCGTTGGCCGCGAGCGCTGAGCACAGCGCCGCCAGGTCGCGCCCGCGCACGTCGGCGAGGGCCCGCACCGTGTGCGGGACGAGGTAGGGGGCGTTGGGCCTGCCGCGGTACGGCGTCGGCGTGAGGAACGGCGCGTCGGTCTCGACGAGCAGCAGCTCCTCCGGCAGCAGCGCGGCCGCCTCCCGCAGGCCGGCGGCGCTCCGGAAGGTCAGCGTCCCGGCGAAGCTGGCGGTCCACCCGTGCTCCGCGCAGGTGCGGGCCAGCTCGGCGCCGCCGGAGAAGCAGTGGAAGACGACCCGGTCGGGCGCCCCCTCGTCGAGCAGCACGCGCACGACGTCGTCGTGGGCGTCGCGGTCGTGGATCATCAGGGCGCGTCCGGTCTGCTTCGCGATCGCGATGTGGGCCCGGAACGCCTCCTCCTGCAGCCGGTGGCCCTCGGCGCCCTCGGTGCGGAAGTGGTCCAGCCCGGTCTCCCCCACCGCGACGACGTGCGGCAGGGCGGCGAGCGCCTCGACCTCGCGCAGGGCCTCGTCGGTCGCCGCGCCCGCGCCCGCCTCGTTGGGGTGCAGGGCCACGGCGGCGTGCACCCCCGGGTGGGCGGCGGCGAGCTCGGTCGACCAGCGGCTCGACGGCAGGTCGACGCCCACCTGGACGAGGACCGGCACCCCGACGGCGGCGGCCGCCCCGATCTGGCCCACGACGTGCTCGCCGCGCACGTCCAGGCCGCCCCGCGGGCCGGACGCGCGCTCGCGGTCGCCCATCAGGTCCAGGTGGCAGTGGGCGTCGAGGACGTCGACGGGCAGCGGCTCGGGCGCGGGCGGGGGGCTGTCGTCGGCGGGCCCGTTGCGGGTCCGCTTGCTCACGCGCGCTCCTCGAGCCTGCCCAGCTCCTCGTCCACGACCGACGCCTCGAGCTTGGCGAACAGCGGCACCGGCTTGGCCACCGGCGAGCCCACCCGCAGCGGCTGCGACTCCCAGACCGCCGCGGTGTCGTAGTCGCCCATGAGCACGGGGTAGCCCGGCCCGCCGTCGAGGTCCTCGACCTCGCGCAGCTCGGGCCGGCCGCTCCAGGTCGTGTCGCCATCGAGCATCCGGTGCACCTGCTCGGAGCTGTCCGGCAGGAACGGCGTCAGCAGCGTCTTCGCGTCGTCGACGAGCTGCAGCGCGGTGTGCAGCACGCTCTCGCGGCGCGCCGGGTCGTCCTTGAGCTTCCACGGCGCCTGGTCCGACAGGTACCGGTTGGCCTCCGCCACGACCTTCATGACCTCGGCGAGCGCGGCCTTCTGCTGGGAGCGCTCGAGCAGCGCCCCGATCGGGGCGAACGCGGCCTTCGACGCCTCCAGCGCCGCGACGTCGGGGCCGAGCAGCTCGCCCGGCCCGGGGATGCTGCCGACGTTGCTGGCCACCATCGACAGCGTGCGGTTGACCAGGTTGCCCCAGCCGGCGACCAGCTCGGTGTTGTTGCGGGTGACGAACTGCTCCCAGGTGAAGTCGGTGTCACTGGACTCCGGCCCGGCCGCCGCCAGGTAGTAGCGCAGGGCGTCGGCGCCGTAGCGCTCGAGCACGTCGCGGACGTAGATGACGACGCTGCGCGAGGAGCTGAACTTGCGCCCCTCCATGGTGAGGAACTCGCTGCTGACGACCTCGCCCGGCAGCTCGAGCTCGCCGTACTGCCCGGGTGTGCCGGCGGGCTTGCCGCTCGCCCCCAGCAGGATGCTCGGCCAGATCACCGAGTGGAAGACGACGTTGTCCTTGCCCATGAAGTACGAGCCGTGCGCGTCCGGCCCCTGCCAGAACGGCCGCCAGGCCTCCGGGTCGCCGGTGCGCCGCGCCCACTCCACCGAGGCGGACAGGTAGCCGATGACCGCGTCGAACCAGACGTAGAGCCGCTTGTCCCCGCGGTCCTGCCAGCCGGGCAGCGGGATCGGCACGCCCCAGTCGAGGTCGCGGCTGATGGCCCGCGGCTTGAGGTCCTCGATGAGGTTGGCGCTGAACTTCAGGACGTTGGGCCGCCAGTCCTGCCGGGTCTGCAGCCAGCCGCCGAGCGCGTCGGCGAAGGCCGGCAGCTCGAGGAAGAACTGCGCGCTCTCCACGAACTGCGGCGGCTTGCCGTCGATCTTGCTGCGCGGGCGGATGAGGTCCTGGGGGTCGAGCTGGTTGCCGCAGCTGTCGCACTGGTCGCCGCGCGCGCCGTCGTACGAGCAGATCGGGCAGGTGCCCTCGACGTAGCGGTCGGGCAGCCCGCGGCCGGTGGCCGGGTCGATCGCCGACAGCTGGGAGCGCTCGGTGACGTAGCCGTTGTCGTGCAGCGCCCGGAACATCGCCTGCACGACGGCGTAGTGGTTGCGCGTCGTGGTGCGGGTGAACAGGTCGTACGACAGCCCGAGGCCCTGCAGGTCCTCGGCGATGACCCGGTTGTAGCGGTCGGCGAGCTCGCGCGCGCTGACGCCCTCGCGGTCGGCCTGCACCTGGATCGGCGTGCCGTGCTCGTCGGTGCCGCTGACCATGAGGACGCGGTTGCCGGCCATCCGCTGGTAGCGGCTGAAGACGTCGCTCGGCACGCCGAAGCCGGCGACGTGGCCGATGTGGCGGGGGCCGTTGGCGTAGGGCCAGGCGACCGCGGTCAGGACGTTGCGGGGCACGGGATCAACCCTAGTTGCGCGGGGCGCGCGACCCCGGCGCGTGCTTGGCCGCCACCACGGCGTCGTACACGTCGCGCTTGGGCAGTCCGGTCTCGGCGGCCACCGCGACGACGGCCTCCTTGCGGCTGAGCCCGGCCTGCTCGCGGACGCCGACGAGCCGGACGAGCTCGGCGGGGCTGGCGTCCACCTCGGGCTCGGGCGCGCCGGCGAGCACCAGGGTCACCTCGCCGCGCACCTCCCCCTGCGCCCAGGCGGCGAGCTCGGCGAGGGTGCCGCGGACGATCTCCTCGTGGGTCTTGGTCAGCTCGCGGCAGACGACCGCGCGCCGGTCGCCGCCCAGCACCTCGGCCATGTCGGCCAGCGACGCGCCGAGCCGGTGCGGCGCCTCGAACAGCACCGCCGTGCGCCGCTCGGCCTGCAGCGCCGAGAGCCGGGCCCGCCGCTCGCCGGCCTTGCGCGGCAGGAAGCCCTCGAAGCAGAAGCGGTCGCTGGGCAGGCCGCTGACGGCCAGCGCCGTCGTCACCGCCGACGGGCCGGGCAGGCAGGTGACCGGCAGGTCCTCCGCGGCGGCGGCGGCGACCAGCCGGAAGCCCGGGTCGGAGACCGTCGGCATCCCGGCGTCGGTGACGAGCAGGACGGTGCGCCCGCCGCGGACCGCCTCGAGCAGCTCCGGGACCCGCCGCTCCTCGTTGCCCTCGAAGCAGCTGACGACCTTCCCGGTCGGCGTCACCCCGAGGTCGGCGCAGAGCCGGTGCAGGCGGCGGGTGTCCTCCGCGGCCACCACCTCGGCGCTCGCCAGGGCCTGCGCCAGCCGGGGGCTCGCGTCACCGGGGCGACCGATGGGGGCTCCAGCCAGGACGAGGGGCACCCGACGAGTCTGCCTGCTTACGCTGCCGCCCATGACCGCGCTGCTCTCCGCCCCGGTCGAGCCGGGCCCCGGGCCTGCCGGTGCACCCGGCGCGGCGCCCGCCCCGACCTGGCGGCAGCGCCTGCAGCCGCTGGCCGGCCCCGGCGGCTGGCTCGCCACCCTCGCCGTGACGCTGCTGGCGGGCGTGCTCCGCTTCGTGCGGATCGACCTGCCCTACAACGGCGACGTCGCCGGCAAGGTCTTCGACGAGGTCTACTACGCCTGCGACGCCCAGAACCTGCTGCGCTTCGGCGTCGAGCACCTGACGCTGAGCGACCCGGACGACACGGGTGTCGCGGGCTCGTGCACCCCGACCGACGGCGGCGGCGCATTCGTCGTCCACCCGCCGCTCGGCAAGTGGGCGATCGCCCTCGGGATGAGGCTGTTCGGCGTCACGCCGTTCGGCTGGCGGTCCGCCGCCGCCGTCGCCGGCACGCTGACCGTGCTCGTCGTCGTGCGGGCGGGCCGGCGGATGACCGGCAGCACGCTGCTCGGCTGCCTGGCCGGCCTGCTGCTCGCCCTCGACGGGCTGCACTTCGTGCAGAGCCGCATCGCGATGCTCGACGTCTTCCTGGTGCTCGGGACGACGGCCGCGTTCGCCTGCCTGGTCGTCGACCGCGACCGGCTGCGCGCCCGGCTCGCCGCCGCGCCGGACGACGCGCTCGGCGACTGGGGGCCGCGCGCCGGCCTGCGGCCCTGGCGGCTGGCCGCCGGCGTCTGCCTCGGCGCGGCCCTCGCCACCAAGTGGAGCGCGCTGTACTACGTCGCGGTGCTCGGCCTGCTCGCGCTGGCCTGGGAGGTCGGCGCCCGCCGCACCGCCGGCACCCGGGCGCCGTTCCGCGCGACGCTCGTGCGCTCGGCAGTCCCGCTGGCGTTCACCTTCCTGGTGCTGCCGGTCGCGGTCTACCTCGCCTCGTGGACCGGCTGGTTCGTCTCCGACCTCGGCTACGACCGCACCTGGGCCGTCGACGAGCCCACCCGGTTCGGGTTCGTGCCCGACGCGCTGCGCTCGCTGTGGCACTACCACCAGGCGATCTACTCGTTCCACAGCGGGCTGTCGAGCCCGCACCCCTACCAGTCGCACCCCTCCGGCTGGCTGCTGCTGGCCCGGCCGGTCTCGTACTACTACCCGCCGGGGCTGACCGTCGGCGCGTACGGCTGCGAGGTCGAGTCGTGCAGCCGCGAGGTGCTGGCGATCGGCAACCCGGCGCTGTGGTGGGCGACCGTGCCCGTGCTGCTCGTCCTGCTGTGGCTGTGGGCGTCCCGGCGCGACTGGCGGGCCGGGGACCTGGTCGCGCTGGTGCTCGCGGCGGTGGTGCCGTGGGTCCGCGACGACCTGGACGAGCGGACGATGTTCCTGTTCTACGCCCTGCCCGCCGTGCCGTTCATGGCCCTGTCGGCCGCGCTGGTCTGCGGCTGGCTGCTCGGCGGGCCGGACGCCTCCCGGGCCCGCCGCCGCGGGGGCGCCGCGGGCGTCGGCCTCTGGCTGGCGCTGGTGGTCGGCTGCTTCGCCTTCTTCTACCCGGTGCTCGCGGCGCAGACGATCCCGCTCGAGGCCTGGCAGGACCGCATCTGGTTCCCGAGCTGGGTGTGAGCGTGGACCCCTCCCGGCTGCACCGCCGGACCGTCGGCACCGGCGGCTCGCCGGTCGTCCTGCTGCACGGCCTGCTCGGCCAGGGCAAGAACCTCGCGACGGCCGCGGGCGGCCTCGCCGAGCGCGGCCACCGGGTGACGATGCTCGACCTGCCGGCCCACGGCGCGTCGCCGCGGGTGCCCGAGCTCGACTACCCGCGGCTGGCGCAGGCCGTCGCCGGCGAGCTGCGCGACGAGGCGCCGGTCGCCCTGCTTGGGCACTCGATGGGCGGCAAGACCGCCATGCAGGTCGCCCTGCGCGCGCCCGAGCTGCTGCGGTGCCTGGTCGTGGTGGACATCGCGCCGGTGCGGTACGGCGGGGGCGAGTCCGAGCACCTGCGCCACCTGCGGGCGATGCGCGGGATGGACCTGTCGACGCTGGAGAGCCGGGCCGACGCCGACGCACGGATCGCCGCCGAGGTCGACGACGCCCGGGTGCGCGGCTTCCTGCTGCAGAACCTCGCCCGCGAGGACGGCGGCTGGCGCTGGCGGGCCGACCTCGAGGTGCTCGAGCGCGACCTGCGGGCGCTGGCCGACTTCCCGCTGCCCGAGCCCGTGGCGCCGTACGAGGGGCCCGCGCTGTTCCTGGCCGGCGCCGAGTCGGCCTACGTGCGCGAGGAGCACCGGCCCCGCATCGCCGAGCTGTTCCCCCGCGCCCGGCTGGTGCGGGTCAAGGGCGCGGGCCACTGGGTGCACGCGGAGGCGCCGGAGCTGTTCGTGCACACCGTCGCGCGCTTCCTCGACGAGGTCGACCGCGCGTCCGGCTGAGGCGGCCGACACGGCGCAGGGCCCGCTCCCCGTGCGGGAGAGCGGGCCCTGCGACGTCCTGCGGGGTGGAGCTGAGGGGATTCGAACCCCTGACCCCCTCGATGCGAACGAGGTGCGCTACCAGGCTGCGCCACAGCCCCGAGGCCGGGCTGGACACTACCAGCCGCCGGCGACCCACCGGTGCTCGTACGGGGCGGGCTCGGGCGCGACGGCCGGCGGGCCCGCGGGCTGCGCCGGCACGCGCGCGGCGCGGTCGGCAGCGTGCCGGACGTACATCGGCAGCGGCACCGGGCGGGGCTGCCACTCGGCGCCGGCGGCCTGGCGCAGGGGCACCTGCTGCTCCTCGGGCACCACCGGCGGGGCCGGGCGGGGCGGCATGCGCGACGGGATGCCCGCGACCTGCCGGCGCAGGCGCGCGAACTCCTGCTCGAGGGCCAGCTCCTCGGCCTCCTGGCGCCGGCGCTCCTGCTCCTCGAAGCGCTCGAGCCGCAGCGCGGCCTCCCGGGCCCGGCGCTCGGCCCGGGCCTGCACCCGCCGCCGCACGGCCGAGCGCCGCAGGTGCACCACGAGCAGCGCGAGCAGGACGGCCAGGCCGACCGCGACCGGCACCAGCACCGCGGGACCGGCCAGCGCGGCCACCACGACGGTCACGACGAGCAGGGCCAGCAGCGTCAGGACGCGGCGGCGGCGGGCGGCGACGCCGGCCGGAGCCGCGTCGCGCCGGGGCCCGCTGGCGCGCACGACGGGCACCGGGTCCGGCTCGGCGGCCCGCTCGGGCTCGGGGTCCGGCTCGGGGTCCGCGGCGGGCCGGGGCACCGCGCGGGCACGGCGCGACAGCACGCGGCCGGGCTCGCCGGCCCCGAGGGGCTCGCGCGGCGCGGCGGGGAGGAGGGAGCCGGGCCCGCCCGAGGAGCGCAGTCCCAGGGGGACGAGCACCGCGAGCCAGGCACCGACGATGACGAGGAGGATCAGGCCGCTGCCCACGCCGCGCACCGTAGTGATCTCGCAGGTCAGGGCGGTGGACGTGGCGCGGTGTGTCGCGCACGGGTCGCTCGTCCGGCTCAGTCGCGGGTGGCCGTCCAGCGCCGCAGCAGCCCCTCCGGGACGTCGTCGCGGACCAGCGCGAAGGACAGGTGGTCGCGCCAGGCGCCGTCGATGAACAGGTAGCGCTCGTGCCGCCCCTCGGGCCGGAAGCCGAGCTTGCGGACGACGGCGAGGGACGCAGCGTTCTCCGGGCGCACGCTGGCCTCGACGCGGTGCAGCCCGGCGTGCTCGAAGACGTGGTCGACGGCGAGCGCCACCGCGGTGGGCACGACGCCGCGCCCGGCCACCCGGCGGTCCACCCAGTAGCCGATGCTGCCGCTGTCGGAGGCGCCCCGGACGACGTTGCTGACGTTGACCTGGCCGACGAGGCGGTCCTCGTAGGTCACGGCGAACGGGAACCCGCGCCCGGCACGCGCCTCCCGGCGCAGCGTGCGCAGCAGGACGGGGAAGACGGCCGGCGAGTGGCGGTCGGCCCACGGCAGCCGCTGGTGCGACTCCGGCGCGCCCTCCCACGGCTCGAGCCACTCCCGGTTGCGCACCCGCACCTCGCTCCAGGCGGAGGCGTCGCGCAGGCGCAGGGGCCGGATGCCGACCGGGCCGGCGGTGGCGGCCGCCGGCCAGGGGCGCACGCGCACCTACGCGTGGTCCCTGCCGCGCAGCTGCGCGACCGCGTGGGCGAGCACGGGGGCCAGGGCGGCCACGCCGTCGCGGACGCCGCCGGGCGAGCCGGGCAGGTTGACGACGAGCGTGCGGCCGATGGTCCCGGCCGTGCCGCGCGACAGCACCGAGGTCGGCACCCGGTCGGCGCCGGCGGCCCGGACGGCGTCGGCGAGCCCGGGGGCCTCGCGCTCCAGGAGCGGCCGGGTCGCCTCCGGGGTCAGGTCGCGGGGCGACAGGCCGGTGCCGCCGGTGGTCAGCACCAGGTCGTACGACGCCGCGACCGCGGCGCGCAGCGCCGCCTGCACCGGCTCGATGCCGTCGGCGACGACCACGACCGGGCCGACCTCGAAGCCGAGCTCGGCCAGCAGCCCGGCCAGCAGCGGCCCGGAGCCGTCCGGCCGCTCCCCGCGGGAGGAGCGGTCGGAGACGGTGACGACGGCCGCGCGACCGGCTACCGCGTCCACGCGCCGCTCTTGCCGCCGGACTTGGCCTCGACCCGCACGGCGGTGATGACCGCGCGGGCGTCGACCGCCTTGCACATGTCGAACACGGTGAGGCAGGCGACCGAGACGGCCGTCAGCGCCTCCATCTCCACGCCGGTGCGGTCCGCGCTGCGCGCCGTCGCGGTCACCGCCACCCCCGCGTCGTCGACCTCGAGGTCGACGGTGACGCCGGACAGGGCCACCGGGTGGCACAGCGGGACGAGGTCGGGCGTGCGCTTGGCCCCCATGATCCCGGCGACCCGGGCGACCGCGAGCGCGTCGCCCTTGGGCACCCCCTCGCCGCGCAGCAGGGCGACCGTCTCGGCGGACAGGTCGACCCGGCCGGTGGCGGTGGCCGTCCGGGCGGTGACGTCCTTGCCGGTCACGTCGACCATCCGGGCCGAGCCCGCGTCGTCGAGGTGGGTGAGGCGGGGCCCGGTCACCGGCCGCGCCGCTCGAGGACCATGACGTCGACGGCGTCGCCGGGGCCGATCCGCTCGACCTCCTCCGGCACGACCAGCAGCGCGTTGGCGCGGGCGAGGCCGGCGAGCAGGTGGGAGCCGGAGCCGGAGACCGGCGTGGCCACCTGCTGGCCGCCGCGGTTCTCCAGGTGGACCCGCAGGAAGGAGCGCTTGCCGCGGGGCGAGGCGAGCTCCTCGGTGCAGACCGCGGTGACGCGGGGGCGCTCCAGCGGCAGGGAGCCGATCATCCGGCGCAGGGCCGGGCGGACGAACACCTCGAAGCTCACCATCGCCGAGACCGGGTTGCCGGGCAGCGCGAACACCGGCGTGCTGTCCGGGCCCAGGGTGCCGAAGCCCTGCGGCATGCCGGGCTGCATGGCGACCTTGTCGAACTGCACGGTCCCGAGGCGCGAGAGCACCTCCTTGACGACGTCGTACGCGCCGACGCTCACCCCGCCGCTGGTCACCAGCACGTCGGCCCGGACCAGCTGGTCCTCCAGCGTGTCCAGCAGCCGGGCCGGGTCGTCGGGCACGATGCCGACCCGGTAGGCCTGCGCGCCCGCCTCCACGGCCGCGGCCGTCAGCGCGAGGCTGTTGGAGTCGGGGATGCGGCCGGGGCCCAGCGGCATGCCGGGGTCGACGAGCTCGCTGCCCGTCGACACCACGACGACGCGCGGCCGGGGGCGCACGAGCACCCGGGAGCGGCCGACCGCGGCGGCGAGCCCGATCTGCGAGGCGCCGACGTGGCTGCCCCTGGCCAGCACGGTGTCGCCGGCGGAGACGTCCTCGCCGGCCCGCCGGACGTAGGCGCCGAGGTCGGGGCACTGGTCGATGCGCACCTCGTGCACCCCGCCGTCGGTCCACTCGACGGGCACCACGGTGTCGGCGCCCTGCGGGATCGCCGCGCCGGTCATGATCCGCACGCAGTGGCCGGCCGCGACGCGCAGGCTGGAGGCCGGGCCGGCGGCGACGTCGCCGAGGACGGGCAGCGTGACCGGCAGGTCCTCGAGGTCGGCGCGCTGGACGGCGTACCCGTCCATGCCGCTGTTGTCGAAGGCGGGCAGCGGCCCGTCGGCGACCACGCTCTCGTCGAGGACGCAGCCGTGCGCGTCGAGCAGCCCGAGGTCCAGCGGTGACAGCGGCTGCACCACCGACAGGACCCGCGCCAGGTGCTCGTCGACGCTGATCACGCCGAGGGCCGGTCCTGCCCGGGCAGCCACGCGCGCAGCCAGTCCAGCAGCGGCGGGCCGAGGTCGTCGCGCTCGGACGCCAGCTGCACCACGGCCTTGAGGTAGTCGAGGCGGTCGCCGGTGTCGTAGCGGCGGCCGCGGAAGACCACGCCGTGGACGGGCTCGGTCTCGATGAGGGTGGCGATCGCGTCGGTCAGCTGGATCTCGCCGCCTCGGCCGGGCGGCGTGTGGCGCAGCACCTCGAACACGCTCGGCGCCAGCACGTAGCGGCCGATGATGGCCAGGTCGCTCGGCGCCTCGTCGGCCGGCGGCTTCTCCACCAGGCCGGTGATGCGCACGACGTCGCCGCTGTCGCTGCCCTCGACGGCGTCCACGGCCGCGCAGCCGTACGACGAGATCATCTCGTGCGGCACCTCCATGAGCGCCACGACGCTGCCGCCCTCGCGCTGCTGCACCTCGACCATGGTGCTCAGCAGCGGGTCGCGCGGGTCGATGAGGTCGTCGCCGAGCAGGACCGCGAACGGCTCCTGGCCGACGTGCTGCGCGGCGGCGAGCACGGCGTGGCCGAGGCCGCGCGGGTCGCCCTGCCGGACGTAGTGGACGACGGCGAGCTCGCTCGACGCGCGGACGAGGGCGAGCTTGTCCAGGTCGCCCTTGGCCTCGAGGGTCTGCTCGAGCTCGACGACGCGGTCGAAGTGGTCCTCGAGGGCGCGCTTGCTCCGCCCCGTGATCATCAGCACGTCGGTGAGGCCGGCCGCGGCCGCCTCCTCCACGACGTACTGGATCGCCGGCCGGTCGACCACCGGGAGCATCTCCTTGGGCGACGCCTTCGTCGCCGGGAGGAACCGCGTGCCGAGCCCCGCCGCGGGGACCACCGCCTTCGTCACTGCCATGTCACGACCCTATGCCGGGACGGCACGGGGTCGCGGGCCTCGGCGGTGGCACGCTCGTCCGGGTGAAGCCCGCCCTGCGACGTCGCCTGCTGGCGGCCCGCGCGGCCCTGCCCGCGGGCGTCCGGGCGGCCGGCGACGACGCCCGCGACGCGGTGCTGGCGCCGCTGCTGGCCGGCGCGCGGGTCGCCGCGTACGCGTCGTTCGGCACCGAGCCGCGCACCACGGGGCTGGTGACACCCCGGACGCTGCTGCCCGTGCTGCTGCCCGACCGCGACCTCGACTGGGCCGCGGGGGACGGCGCTGTGCTCGGCCGGGAGGCGGTCGCGACGTGCGACGTCGTGCTCGTGCCCGCCCTGGCGATCGACCGCGGCGGGGCCCGGCTCGGGCGGGGCGGCGGCTCGTACGACCGCGCCCTGGTGCGCGCCCGAGGGCTGGTGGTGGCCCTGCTGCACGACGGCGAGCTGCTCGACGAGCCGCTGCCGGAAGAGTCGCACGACGTGCGGGTGCACGCCGTGGCGACCCCGGCCGGGCTGGTCCGGCTGCGCTGACGCCGGCGGTACGGTGCGGCGCGTGACCCGGTGGCTGGACGACGAGGAGCAGGACGCCTGGCGCCAGCTGGCCGCCGTCATCACCCGGCTCCCGGCGGCGCTCGACGCGCAGCTGCAGCGCGACGCCGAGCTGAGCCACTTCGGCTACTGGGTGCTCGCGATGCTGTCCGAGGCGCCGTCGGAGGCGCTGCGCATGAGCGAGCTGGCGGCGCGCGCCCACTCCTCGCTGTCGCGGCTGTCGCACGGCGTCGGGCGGCTGGAGAAGCAGGGGTGGGTGCGCCGGGAGCGCTCGGCCGACGACGGCCGGGGCTCGGTCGCCGTGCTCACCCCGGCGGGCCGGGACAAGCTCGAGCTGGCCGCCCCGGGGCACGTCGCGGAGGTGCGCCGCCTGGTGTTCGACGGGCTGGACCCGGCGGGCGTGCGGCGCCTGGCCGAGCTCGGGCGGCTGCTCGCCGCCAACATCGACCAGGCCTGACCGGCAGGGGCACCGCCCCGCTCAGCCGGTCTCGGGGACCTGGGGCGCGAGGACCGGGACGACGACCTGCCGCTGGATCCGCGCGTCGGTGAGGCCGAGCCCGCCCAGGGTGATCTCGTCGTACGCCTGCAGGGTGTGGTCCTCGCCGTCGAAGTACAGGACGGTCAGCTCGACGTCGGTCGGCGTGTCGCCCTCGAGCGCGCGCAGGCCCGCGCCCCCCGTCGAGCCCTGCACCATGAGCCGGGTGCCGTCCTGCACGCTCACGGCCCGCTGGTGGGTGTGGCCGGCGAGCACGAGCGGCACCTGGCCGAGCAGCGGCTGCGCCGAGACGGGGTCGTGCACGGCCAGCACGTCGGGCCGGTCGACCTGCGCCTGCACGACCGCGAGCAGGTGGCGCCCGACGTCCTGCAGCTCCTCGTCGGCCACCGAGTCGTCGTCGGTGCGCTTGTCCGGCGTGTAGCGCGGGTCGCCCTCGCCGGCGATCGTCAGCCCCGCGACGGTGACCGGCGAGCCGTCGGTGAGCACCACGGCGCCGGGCTGGCGCCGCACGGCGCTCTCGGTGCCGGCGGAGTCGTGGTTGCCGCGCAGGTACACGTACGGGACCCCGAGCCCGCCGATGCCCTCGACGTAGCTGTCCTCCAGCGCGCTGCCGTGGTCGGCCACGTCGCCGGTGTCGAGGACCGCGTCGACGTCGAACTGCCTCGCGACCGACCCGATCAGCGGGTACGCCGACGGGCTCAGGTGCAGGTCGCTGACGTGCAGGACGCGGATCGTGCCGGGGGCCGCGGTGTACGACGGCAGCGTGCTGGCGGTGTCGTACAGGGTCACCACGTTCGTCACCAGCGCGCCGAGCTGCTGGCTGTAGCTGTCCAGGCGCTGCACGACGTCGCGGGCGTCGCCGATCACCGCCGGGGCGTACGCGAGGGCGCCGGTGAACTCGGGCTCGGTGAGCGACGCGGGCCGGAAGCTCGCGCTGACCGCTCCCGCGACCCCGGCGAGCAGGACGGCCGAGCAGGCGGTGGCGGTCAGGACCGGCAGCGGGCGGCGCAGCACGAGCAGCGCGGCCAGGGCGGCGCCGGCCAGCGCCAGGACGGCGTCGCGGGCGAGCAGCACGACGACCGCCTCGCGCAGGTCGGCCCGGACGTCGTCGCCGAGCAGCCGCAGGTCGACCGTGCCGGTCGCCAGGCTGGTGACCGCGTCGGGGTGGACGGACTGGAGCCGGACCTGCAGGGCGACCGGCGCGTCGTGGGTGCGGAAGCGCACCTCGCCGAGCGGGGGCACCGCCAGGACGCTCTGGCCCTGCCAGCTCGGGTGCAGCGACAGGCGGGCCTCGAAGGGCCCGACCGGGCGCGTGGTGCCGCCGAAGGTGGCCACCGCGAGGCCCGAGCCGAGAGCCGCCAGCGCGACGACGACGACCGCCCGGCGCACCCGGCGCAGCGCGCGCCGGGCGGACCGCTCCGGGTCGGCGCCCGGCCGCCCGTGGTCCACCACCCGCTGCAGGCTAGCGGCGCGAGGTGGCGTCGGGGCGTCCTCCCGGGGCCCTCCCGGGGCCGGGGACGGACCGGTCCTGCCGTCTCGCCGCGTGCGGCAGCGCCCGACGGTCCAGGGCTGAGCGGTCCGCCCGGGGACCGGGCCAGGTCGCCCGGCACCCGGCGCACCTGCCGTGCCTGCACCAGCAGCCGGCTGTCGGCACCGCACCGAGCGGCGTCCGGCCCCGGGGAAGTGGACTCGCGGCCCCGCCGTGCCGCATCATTGGCACTCGCGACGCACGAGTGCCAGACCGCTCGTGCCGGCCTGACCCCGAGGAGCGCCCGCAGTGCCGACCTACCAGTACGCCTGCACCGAGTGCGACGAGCGCCTGGAGGCCGTGCAGTCCTTCAGCGACGCGCCCCTCACGGAGTGCCCGGTGTGCGGCGGCCGGCTGCGCAAGGTCTTCTCGGCCGTGGGCGTCGTCTTCAAGGGCTCGGGCTTCTACAAGACCGACTCGCGCTCGGGGGCCAAGGGCTCCGGCGAAGGCTCGTCCGACAAGGGCTCCGGCGACAAGGGCTCCTCGGACAAGGCGTCCGGCGACAAGGGGTCGTCCGACAAGGGCTCCTCCGACACGGGCTCGTCCGGGAGCGGCTCCGGGAGCAAGGGCTCCGGCGACAAGGGCAAGGGGTCCGGCGACAAGGGCGGCGCCACGGCCGGTTCCTCGTCCTCGGGCGGCTCGTCCAGCAGCAGCACCTCCGCCGCCAAGAGCGCCTGACCCTCCTGCGTACGGCGGCCGCCCCTGTGGACGAGCGCGTCCGCAGGGCTCCGCACCGCCCCTAGTGTCCTGCCGGTGCCTGAGCCGCAGGCACGACGAGGGCGGGGGGACGCGTGGCACAGGCCGAGATCGGCATCATCGGGGGGTCGGGCTTCTACGACTTCCTCGACGACCCCGAGCAGGTGGCGGTCGACACGCCGTACGGGCCGCCGAGCGAGCCGGTCACGCTCGGCACCGCCGGCGGGCGCCGGGTCGCCTTCCTCCCGCGGCACGGGCGCGACCACCGGTTCCCGCCGCACCGCATCCCCTACCGCGCCAACCTCTGGGCGCTGCGCTCGCTCGGGGTGCGGCAGGTGCTCGCGCCGTGCGCCGTCGGCGGCCTGCAGCCCCAACTCGGGCCGGGCTCGCTGGTGGTGCCCGACCAGCTCGTCGACCGCACCAGCGGGCGGGTGCAGACCTTCCACGACACGGGCGCGGTCCACGTCGCCTTCGCCGACCCCTACTGCCCGGACGGCCGCGAGGTCGCGGTGCGGCTGGCCGAGCGCGCGGGCTGGGCGGTCACCCCGCGCGGCACGATGGTGGTCGTCGAGGGCCCGCGCTTCTCCACCCGCGCGGAGTCGCGCTCCTACTCCGCCGCCGGCTGGGACGTCGTCAACATGACCGGCCACCCCGAGGCCGTCCTCGCCCGCGAGCTGGCGCTCTGCTACACCGCCGTCGCGCTGGTGACCGACCTCGACGCCGGCGTCGAGGCGGAGTCGGCCGTCAGCGCGCAGGACGTGTTCCGCGTGTTCGCCGACAACGTCGACCGCCTGCGCGGCCTGCTCAGCGCCGTGGTCGAGGAGCTCCCCCGCGAGCGCGGCTGCCCGTGCAGCACCGCGCTGGACGGGCAGCGCGTCGCCCTGGACCTGCCGTGACGGCCGGCCCGCGGTGAGCGCGGACCCCCGCACCGCGGCCCGCGAGCTGCTGCGGGCCGCCGGGCGCCGTCGGGGGCTGCTCGCGGCCGGGCTGGCCGCCGGAGCCGTCGCGACCGCCCTGCCGGTCCTCGCCCCCGACCCTGCGGCGGGCACCGCCGTGCTGGCCGCGGCCCGTGACCTCGCGGCCGGGGCGGCCGTGCGGGCGGAGGACCTCGCGGTCGTCCACCTGCCGCCCGACCTGGTGCCGGCCGGCGCGCTGGTGCCCGGCGCCGACGTCGTCGGCCGGCTGGCCGCCGGGCCGGTCCGGGCGCGCGAGCCGCTCACCGACGTGCGCCTGGTCGGGCCCGGGCTGCTGGCCGCCGTCGGGGGCGACGGGATGGTCGCCGTGCCGGTCCGCCTGGCCGACCCCGCCGCCGCGGCCCTGTTGCGGCCCGGCGACCGGGTGGACGTCCTGGCCGCCCCAACCGGGCCGGACGGGCCGCCCGCGGCGTCCGTCGTGGCCGCCGCGGCGCCGGTGCTCGCCGTGCCCGAGGCCACCGCCGCCGCCGAGGGCGCGCTGGTCGTGCTGGCGGCGACCCCGTTCTCGGCCGCCCGGCTGGCGTCGGCGGAGGTGTCGAGCCGGCTGTCGGTCGTCGTCCGGCCCTAGCCGGCCGCCCGGACGCGCTTGGGCGGCTTGCCCCGCCAGGCGAGCGACCGGGCGTCGAGCTCGCGCAGGAGCGGGTCGCCCTCGGTCAGCAGCCGCTCCGCGAGCGCGACCGTGCGGGCGAGGGCGTCGTCGTCGAGCTGCCGGTACGCCGGCGAGCGGCGGTCGAGCACCTCGTACCAGCACCGGCCGACGGCGGCGTCGAGCAGCACCCGCCCGAAGCAGTGGTCCCGCCGGAGCACCCAGCCGTCGCGGGCCGCCTGCGCCGGCAGCTCGCGGTCGACCAGCTCGCGGTAGCGGCGCAGCAGGGCCTCGCGCCCGGGACCCGCGCGCGGGGTCTGGTGGTCCGGCACGCCCCGAGCCTGCCCCCTGCCCCCGCGACCGGCACCTCGTACGGGGCCGGCTACACCCCGCGGTCGTGGTGCGGCGGCTGCTCGGCCCGCAGCCGGTCGTCGTCGCCGTCGGGCGGCGGCGCCGGGTCGCGGTCCTCCTCGGAGCGCCGTGGCTCCTCCTGTGCGGGGCGGGCGCCGGGCGGGCCGACGGCGCGGCGGCGGGGACGGGCGGGCACGGCGCCGACCCTAGGCGGCCGGCAGCGCGGGGACCTTCGCCGCGGGGTCGCGGCGCTCGCGGTGCCCGAGCGTCACCCCCGCGCTCGCGGTGCTCACCAGCAGCAGGGCCACCACCTCGCGGGCCCCGAGCTGCTGGCCCAGCACCAGCAGCCCGGCCAGCGCAGCCGCGGCGGGCTCCAGGCTCATGAGGACCCCGAACACCCGGGTCGGCATCCGGCGCAGGGCCACCAGCTCCAGCCCGTACGACAGGACCGACGACAGCACGGCGACCCCCAGGGCGGCGACGAGCAGCGACGGCCGGTCGAGCACCGCCGAGGCCCCGCCCGCCCCGAACGGCAGCACCAGCAGCGCGGCGACGCCGAGCGCCACCGCCAGCCCGTCGACGCCGGCGACGACCTGGCCGACCCGGGCGCTGGCGAGGATGTACCCCGCCCAGAACAGCCCGGCCAGCAGCGCGAGGGCGAGCCCGGGCAGCGGGGCGCCGGAGGGGTCGGCGCCGAGCAGGACCACGCCCGAGCCCGCGAGCAGCGCCCACAGGCCGTCGAGCCAGCGCCGGGTCTGCACCAGCGCCAGCAGCAGCGGCCCGACGAACTCCACGGTCACCGCCACCCCGAGCGGCACGGTGCGCAGCGAGAGGGAGAAGACGAGGTTCATGGCGCCCATGGCGCCGCCGAGCAGCAGCACGGCGACCCACGCCTCCCGCGTCCACCGCCGCACCGCGGGGCGCAGGACGGCCAGCATGAGCAGGGCCGACAGGCCGAGCCGCAGCAGCGTGACGCCGGCCGCGCCCAGGTCGTCGAACAGCGTGCGGCCCAGGGCCGCGCCGCTCTGCACGGACGCGATCGCCACCAGCACGAGCAGCGGCGCGGGCACGCGGTCGGACCGCGTCCCCGGCACGTGCTCCTCCTGGTGGTGCGCGCAGCCGCCGCACGCGCCGCGCGGTCGGCCGGAGACGCTAGCCGAGCAGGCAGGCCGAGCGACCGGGGGCGGGCAGGATGGCCGCATGCCCTCCTTCGACGTCGCGCGCGTCCGCGCGCAGTTCCCCGCCCTCGCCTCCGGCGTCGCCCACTTCGACGGGCCCGGCGGCTCCCAGGTGCCCCAGCAGGTGGCCGACGCGGTCGCGGCGGCGCTCACCTCCGGGCTCGCCAACCGCGGCGCGGTGACCGCCGGCGAGCGGCGGGCGGACGAGATCGTCCTCGGCGCCCGGCAGGCGGTGGCCGACCTGGTCGGCGGCGACCCGGGCGGGGTCGTGTTCGGCCGCTCGATGACCTCGCTCACCTACGACCTGGCGCGGGCCCTGGCCAAGCAGTGGGGCCCCGGCGACGAGGTGGTCGTGACCCGGCTCGACCACGACGCCAACATCCGGCCCTGGGTCGACGCCGCCCGCGCCGCCGGCGCGACGGTGCGCTGGGCCGACCCCGACCCGGTCACCGGCGAGCTGCCGGTCGAGGCCGTGGAGCGGGTGCTGTCGGACCGCACGCGGGTCGTCGCGGTCACCGGCGCCTCCAACCTGGTCGGCACGCGGCCGGACGTCCCGGCGGTCGCCGCCGCCGTGCACGCCGCCGGCGCGCTGCTGCACGTCGACGGGGTGCACCTGACGCCGCACGCGCCCGTCGACGTGGCCGCCCTGGGCGCCGACCTCTACTCCTGCTCGCCGTACAAGTTCTTCGGCCCCCACTGCGGCACGCTCGTGGCCGACCCGGCGCTGCTCGAGACGATCCGGCCGGACAAGCTGCTGCCGTCCTCCGACGCGGTGCCGGAGCGCTTCGAGCTCGGCACATTGCCGTACGAGCTGCTGGCCGGGACGACCGCCGCCGTCGACGTCATCGCCGACCTGGTCCCCGGCCAGGGCGACCGCCGCAGCCGGGTGCTCGCCTCGATGGCCGCCGCCGAGGAGCACGAGGAGCGGCTGTTCGCCCGGCTGCTCGACGGGCTGCGGGCACAGGACGGCGTGACCGTGCACGGCAGCCCGCGGCGGCACACCCCGACCGCGCTGTTCTCCGTCGCCGGCCGGGCGCCCCGCGAGGTGTACGAGCTGCTGGCCGCCCGCGGCGTCAACGCCCCGGCCGGGAGCTTCTACGCGCTGGAGGCGGCCCGGTGGATGGGCCTGGGCGACACCGGCGCGGTGCGCGCGGGGCTGGCGCCGTACACCGACGACAGCGACGTCGACCGGCTGCTCGAGGGCGTCGCCGAGGCGTGCCGGTGAGGCGGCGCGTCCTGGTCACCGGCGGCTCGCGCGGCATCGGGCAGGCGGTCGCGCGGGCGTTCGCCGCGGCGGGCGAGCGGGTCGCCGTGCACTACGGGTCGGACGCGGCGGCGGCGGACGCCACCCGCGCCTCGCTGGCGGGCGAGGGCCACGTCGCCCTGCGGGCCGACCTCGCCGACGCCGGCCAGGTGCGCGCGCTGGTCGACGGCGCGGCCGAGGCGCTCGGCGGGCTCGACGTGCTGGTCAACAACGCCGGCGTGTTCGTCGCCTCCCCGCCGCTCACCACGTCGTACGGGGACTGGCAGGCGGTGTGGACGCGGACGCTGGCGGTCAACCTGCTCGGCGGCGCCCACGCGACCTTCGCCGCCGTCCCCCACCTGGTCGCCGCGGGCGGCGGGGCGGTCGTCAACGTCTCCAGCCGCGGCGCGTTCCGCGGGGAGCCGGACAACCCGGCGTACGCCGCGTCCAAGGCCGGGCTCAACGCGTTCGGGCAGTCGATGGCGCTGGCCCTCGCGCCGCAGGGCATCTCGGTCGGCACCGTCGCGCCGGGGTTCGTCGAGACCGACATGGCGCGCGAGGTGCTGGACGGGCCCGGTGGCGACGCGGTGCGTGCCCAGTCGCCGTTCGGGCGGGTGGCCCGGCCCGAGGAGGTCGCGGACGCGGTGCTGTGGCTGGCCTCGCCGGGCGCCCGGTTCGCCAGCGGCACGATCGTCGACGTCAACGGGGCGTCGTACCTGCGCTGAGTCGTCCTGGTGCCGGGCCGCCGGTAGGCTCGGCGCGCCTGCCTCCGTAGCTCAGTGGACAGAGCGCCTCCGTCCTAAGGAGGGCGTCGGGAGTTCGATTCTCTCCGGGGGCACGACCGACCGACCGACGCAGCACGCCGCGCACGAGCGACGGCCCCGCAGCCGCTGGCTGCGGGGCCGCTGCCCGTCCGGGACCGACGTCGGCCCCGGGTCACCACCGGTAGTCGAGGAACTTCCCGTCGAAGGTGACGACCACGCGGTCGCCGTCCGGGTCCGCACGTCGCGCGATGTCGACCTTGAAGTTGATGGCGCTCATGATGCCGTCGCCGAACTCCTCGTGGATGAGCTCCTTGAGCGCCGGCCCGTAGACCGCCAGGGCCTCGTGGAACCGGTAGACGGTGGGGTCGTGCAGGGCGGCCGGGTCGGGGCTGCGGTAGGGCTGCTGCTGCAGGGCCTCCACGACGGCCTCGTCGAGACCCAGCAGCGCGGCCGCCCTCCTCGCGGTCTCGGCAGGCACGGGGTGCTGGCCGAGCAGCGCGGCGGTGGTCCACACCAGCGGCTTGTCGAGCTGGGCGGCGATCTCGGCCCACGTCAGCCCGGCGCGGGTGCGCGCGGTGCGGACGAGCTCGGCGGCCTCGGCCTTGGTCATCAGCGGTTCCACGTGGCTCCTCCTGCTGCGGGGCGTGCGGGGCCCGGGCGGGCGGCACGGCTCATGCGGGCTGCGCCACCTTGACGGGAGCCGGTGCCGGTGCGGGCGCCGCGGTGCTCGACGGCTCACCGCGGGTGCCGGCGGGCCCCGCGTGGGTGAAGTACAGCGTCAGCCCGACGAAGACGAGCCCGCCCACCAGGTTGCCCAGCACGGTCGGGATCTCGTTCCAGACCAGGTAGTCGACGACGGTGAAGTTGCCGCCCAGCATCAGGCCGATCGGGAACAGGAACATGTTGACGACGGAGTGCTCGAAGCCGAGGTAGAAGAAGATGATGATCGGCATCCACATGCCGAGCACCTTGCCGGACACGCTGGTGGAGAGCATCGCGGCGACCACCGCGGTGGAGACCATCCAGTTGCACAGGACCCCGCGCACGAACAGCGTGAGCATGCCGGCCGCGCCGAACTGCTCGTAGCCGACCGTGCGTGCCGCACCGATCTCGCCGAGGCGCTGCCCGACGGCGTTGGGCTCCAGGGCGAACCCCATCGTGACGGTGATCGCCAGCATCACGGCGACGGTGAGCGCCCCCGCGAAGTTGCCGACGAAGACCAGGCCCCAGTTGCGCAGCATCGACCTCCAGGTGACGCCGGGCCGCCGGGCGATCAGGGCGATCGGCACGAGCGTGAACACCCCGGTGAGCAGGTCGAAGCCCAGCAGGTAGATCAGCGAGAACCCGACGGGGAAGAGCAGCGCGCCGATCAGCGCGTTGCCGGTCTGCACGGTGATGGTGACGGCGAAGCCGGCCGCGAGGGCCAGGATCGCGCCGGCCATGTAGCCGCGGATCAGGGTGTTCCGGGTGCCCATGAGGACCTTGGACTGTCCGGCGTCGACCATCGTGGCGACGAACTCGGGTGGGCTGACGTAGGACACGGGGACCTCCAGGGCAGGGCGGCAGGGTCGTCAGCTCGGCGAACCGCCTGATCGTGCGCAACGCGTGTTACGCCGTCGTGTGTCCGTCGTGTCCCTGACGTTCCGTCTGCGGCACACCCGCGCTGCGCCGGGCACCGGTGGCAGGACGCGACGGAGCCCGGCCCCCCGAGGGGGGACCGGGCTCCGTCGCGCGCGGTGACTAGCGGTCGTAGCTGGTGGTGCCACCGGAGGTCGGGTACGCCGAGGTGGCGCCGCCGACCTGCGAGCTGCCGCCGGTCGAGCCGGTCGAGCCGGTCGATCCGGAGGGGCTGGAGTAGCCGGAGCTGCTCGGGTAGGGCTGGTTGCCGGCGGAGCCGGACTGGGCCTGCGACTTGGCCGTGGCCGCCTCGTCGGCGGCCTTGTTCAGCGCGGTCTCGAGGCGGTGCTGCATCGGCTTGATGAGGCCGCCGCCGACGCCGACGATGAGGATGCCGGCGACGGTGCCGAGGATCGCGTACAGCAGCGGGCCGGTGACCGTGGTGGCGACGCCGACCTGGTCGAGGGCGGCCTTGAGGAAGCCCAGGAAGACGAGGACGCCGACGCCGTTGGCGAGCAGGGTGCCGAAGGACAGGCCGCCGAGCGCGTTCTGGATGAGCGTCTTGACGGCGCCGGAGACGACGCCGCCGACGACGAGGATGATGACCGCGACGATGATCCGGGGGATCAGCGCGATGAAGGCCGCGAGCGGCTCCTGCAGGGCCTGGATGCCCAGGACGCCGACGGCCGCCGACAGGAACGGGATGAAGATCGCGTAGAAGACGAGCTTGCTGACGATGTCGCTGGCGTCGTACTTGCTGCGCGAGAGCGCCTGCTTGATCGGGCCCTTCTCGACGGCCTCGTCGAAGTGCGCGCGCTCGAGCACCTTGTCCAGGATCTTCGCGATGGCCTTGGCGACGAAGTAGCCGACGAGCAGGATGATAAGGAAGCCGACGAACTTCGGCACGAAGGTGGCGAAGGTGCGGAAGCCGTCGGTGACGGCACCGCCGATGTCGACGGCCGCGAGGGGCTGGGTCATGCGGGTGCTCCAGGGGGAAGAGAGGCACGGCGAAGTCGCCGGTCGGCGCGGTCACTACCCGGGCGGACCGGGACGAACCGCCGGGTGCGCGCCGCCGCCAGCCCGCCTAGCGTCCCCGTCGTGACCGTCTCCGTGCTCTGGCTGCGCCGCGACCTGCGCCTGGCCGACGCCCCCGCCCAGCTCGCCGCCGCCGACGCCGCGGACGAGGTGCTGCCCCTGTTCGTGCTCGACGCCGCGCTGCGCGACCCGTCCGGCGCCCCGCGGCTCGCCTTCCTCTACCGCTGCCTGCGCGAGCTCGAGGAGCGCACCGACGGCCGGCTGCGCCTGCAGACCGGTCGCCCGGAGGAGGTCGTCCCGCGCGTCGTCCGCGAGCTGTCCGCCACCTCGGTGCACGTCAGCAGCGACCACGCGCCGTACGGGCGGGGGCGCGACGAGCGGGTCGCGGCCGCCCTCGGCGACGTGCCCCTGGTGCCGACCGGGTCGCCGTACGCGGTCACGCCGGGGCAGCTCGTCAAGGCCGACGGCACGCCGTACAAGGTCTACTCGCCGTACGCCCGCGCCTGGGCCGCCCGCGGCGTGCACTCCCCCGCGGCGACCCCCGACCGGCTCGCCTGGACCGACGGCGGCCTGCCGAGCGACGGCGTGCCGCCGGACCCCGAGCTCGGCGACGTGGCGCTGCCGCCGGCCGGCGAGCTCGCGGCGCTGGACCGCTGGCGCGACTTCCTGGCCGAGGGGATCGACAGCTACCACCAGCGCCGCAACAGCCCGGGCGTCGACGGGACGAGCCGGCTGTCGGTCTACCTCAAGTACGGCTGCATCCACCCGCGCACCGTGCTCGCCCAGCTGCCGCAGACCGACGGCGGCGAGGCGGTGCGGCGCGAGGTGGTCTTCCGCGACTTCTACGCCGACGTCCTGCACCACCACCCCGCGTCGGCCCGCAGCGACCTGCAGCCGCAGATGGCGGCGCTGGAGTACGACGAGGGCCCCGAGGCCGACGCGCGGTTCGAGGCCTGGGCGACCGGGCGGACCGGCTTCCCGATCGTCGACGCCGGCATGCGCCAGCTGCTCGGCGAGGCCTGGGTCCACAACCGGGTGCGGATGATCGTCGGGTCGTTCTTGTGCAAGGACCTGCACCTGCACTGGCGGCGGGGCGCGCGGCACTTCATGCAGCACCTGCGCGACGGCGACCTGGCCAGCAACCAGCAGGGCTGGCAGTGGGTGGCCGGCACCGGCACCGACCCGTCGCCGTACTTCCGGGTGTTCAACCCGGTCAAGCAGGGCCGCGACTACGACCCCGAGGGCGACTACGTGCGCCGCTGGGTGCCCGAGCTGCGCGACGTGCCCGGCCGCGCGGTGCACGAGCCGTGGCTGCTGCCCGGCGGCCCCCCGCCCGGCTACCCCTCGCCGCTGGTCGACCACGCCGAGGAGCGCAAGGAGGCGCTGGCGCGCTACGCCGCGGTGCGCGGGTAGCGCCGCTCAGACGACGGGCGTGCCGCTCGAGGCGGTGAGCGCGGCGTACGCCTGCGACAGCCGCGCGGTGACCGGGCCGGTCGCGCCGTCCCCGATCTGCCGCCCGTCGACCCGCACCACCGGGGTGAGCTCGCCCATCGTCCCGGTGACGAACGCCTCGTCGGCGGCGTGCACCTGCGGCAGCGACCAGTGGCCGACCTCGACCGGGATCCCGGCGTCCGCCGCCAGCCGCAGCACCGTCGCGCGGGTGATCCCCTCCGGGCAGGCGTCGGTGGTGGGCGTGCGCAGCGTGCCGCCGTGCACGAAGAACAGGTGGGTCGCGTTGGTCTCGGCCACCATCCCGCGGGCGTCGAGCATGAGCGCGTCGTCCGCGCCGGCGACGTTGGCCTCGATCTTGGCCAGGATCGAGCCGAGCAGGTTGTTGGAGTGGATCTTCGGGTCGAGCACGTCGGGGGTGGGCCGGCGCACCGACGCGGTGACCAGGGTGATGCCGGCGGTGCCGTACACCGGCGCCTTGTGCTCGGCCAGCACGATGAGCGTCGGGCCGCGGGTGTTGAGCCGCGGGTCCATCCCGCTGGTGGTCTTGACGCCGCGGGTCAGCGTGAGGCGGACGTGGACGCCGTCGGTCATGGCGTTGGCGGCCAGCGTGCGGCGCAGCTGCTCGGTGATCTCCTCGTCCGACGGGATCTCAGCGAAGGCGAGGGCCTGCGCGGAGCGGCGCAGCCGGGCGAGGTGCTCCTCCAGCGCGAAGATGCGCCCGCCGTACAGCCGCAGCCCCTCCCACACCGCGTCGCCGCCCTGCACGACCGAGTCGAAGGGGCTGACCGCGGCCTCGTCTCGGTGGGTCAGCCGGCCGGCGACGTTGACCACCAGGTCGCGGTTGCGCTCGTCGAACTGCTGCAGCACGGGTCAGCCCCTCATCTCGTCGTAGGAGGGCCGGCACCGGGCGGCCAGCTCCTCGAGGTGGTCCGGCAGGTCGACCGCCTCCTCGCGGTACGGCCCGAAGCCGGTGGACGCCTCGACCGAGGCGTACCAGTGGGGCGCCCACACCCCGTCCGAGGGCCGCGGGCCGGCCGGCCACGCCAGCATCGCCGGGTCGAACGGCACGTCGAGCGCGGCGCACAGCCCGCGCAGCGCGGCCTCCGGGTCGCGCAGCAGGTCGGCGGCGTCGACCACGGGCCCGCCGAACCGGCGGTGCAGCGCCACCTGCTGCTCCAGGCCGAGGTCGGCGAGCGTCGGCGACTCGCGCACCCGCGCGTAGCTGGCGAGCAGCTGCCGGGGGTCGCGCACGAGGAAGGCGTGCCGCAGGCCGGCGAGCGCGTCCAGGTCGACCTCGGGCAGCACGTGGTGGGTCATGTACTTCTGGTAGGAGATCGCGGCGGCGACCGGCCCCCCGGTCAGGTCCCGCACGACCTCGCGCCAGTCGGTGGGCTGGCTGGCCAGCACCGCGTCGCGGCCGGGGTGGTCCAGACCGGTGGCGGCGAGGTAGTAGGCGTACAGCGGCTCGTCGACGACGACGGTGTCGGCGCGGTTCTCCCAGGCGCGCATCGTCGCGGTCGACAGGGTGCGCGGGCCCGACCACATCGCGATGCGCACGGGCCCGGCCACGCGCCGACGCTATCGGTGCGGCAGGAGCGAGCAGCACCCGCCGGGGTAGTGGGCCCGCATGCCACGACCGGACTGGCCCACCGCCGCCCCCTTCGTCCCCGACACCACCGACCTCGACGCGCTGCGGGCCGCGGCGCCGGACTGCCGCGGCTGCCCGCTGTGGGAGCCGGCGACGCAGGTGGTGTTCGGGCGGGGCGAGGCCGGGGCGCGCCTCATGCTGGTCGGCGAGCAGCCGGGCGACGTCGAGGACGTCAAGGGGCTGCCGTTCGTCGGGCCGGCCGGACGGCTGCTCGTCCAGGCGCTCGACGAGGCCGGCGTCGACCGCACCGGCGTCTACGTCACCAACAGCGTCAAGCACTTCAAGTTCACCCCGCGCGGCAAGCGCCGCATCCACGCCACCCCGGACACCTGGGAGGTCGCCGCCTGCCGGCCCTGGCTGACCGCCGAGCTTGCCGCCGTGCGCCCCGAGCTCGTCGTGCTGCTCGGGGCGACGGCCGCCAAGACGGTGTACGGGCCGTCGTTCCGGGTGACCCAGCAGCGCGGGCAGGTGCTCGACTGGCCGACGCCGGACGGGCCGCGGGCGCTCGCGACGATCCACCCGTCGGCGGTGCTGCGCGCCGACGACCGGGACACGGCGCTGGCCGGGCTGGTCGCCGACCTGCGGGTGGTCGCGGGGCTGCTCGCCTAGCGTGTCGCGGGTGCTCGCGGTCGAGGTGTGGCAGGCCCGGCAGGCCGCCCACGAGCAGCGGGTCGACGCCTGGACGGCCCCGGTGCTCGCCCGGGCCGCCCGCCGCGAGCGGCACCCGGTCGAGGACTTCCTGTTCACCTACTACGACCACCGGCCGGGGCAGCTGCGCAGGTGGAGCCCGGGAGCCGGGGTCGCGCTGGCGGGGCGGGCCGCCGAGGGGCCGTGGGTCGCGGTCGAGGGCGGCGCCGTGCTCGGGCCGCCGCCGGACAGGGTGCGCGGCCGCGCCGGCCGGCTCGCCGCGCTGCTCACCGCCACCGCCGCCCGGGCGCCCCACCTGGGCTGCTTCGGGCTGCACGAGTGGGCGATGGTGCACCGCTCGCCCGACGTGCGGCACCCCGTCCCGCTGCGGCTCGGCGCGACCGGGACGGCGGCCGTGCTCGAGTCGCTGCCGGTGCGCTGCTCGCACTTCGACGCGTTCCGGTTCTTCACCCCGGCGGCCCGGCCGCTCAACGCCCTGCAGCCCACCCGCGACACCCGGACGGAGCTCGAGCAGCCGGGGTGCCTGCACGCGACGATGGACCTCTACCGGGGCGCGTACTCGCTGTCGCCCTGGACGCCGGCCGAGCTGGTGGCCGACTGCTTCGCGCTGGCCCGCCGGGTGCGCGAGCTGGACATGCGGGCCTCGCCGTACGACCTGAGCGGGCTGGGGCTCGCCCCGGTCGCGGTCGAGACGGCGGCGGGGCGGGCGGAGTACGTCTCCGCGCAGAGGGCCTTCGCCGCGCAGGCGGCGCCGCTGCGCGAGCGGCTGCGGGCGGCGGCGGAGCTGCTGGCCTGAAGTCCCCTACGGGTGCGGGTCCTTGGCGTCGTACGCGCGGAACCGCGGCACCACCGCGGCGATCGCCAGCGTCAGCCCCACGCAGGCCAGCCCGCCCGCGACGACCGCCCCCTGCAGCCCGACCAGCCCGACCGCCCCGCCCGCCCGGGCGTCCCCGAGCCGGGGGCCGCCGGCCACCACCACGACGAACACCCCGCCGAGCCGGCCGCGCATCTCGTCCGGCGCCGCCGCCTGCAGGATCGCCGTGCGGAACACCGCCGACACCATGTCCGAGGCCCCCGCGACGGCGAGCATGAGCAGCCCGACCACCAGGCTCGAGGTCAGCCCGAAGGCGGTGATCGCCAGCCCCCACGCGACGACGGCGGCGAGCACGGCCAGCCCCTGCCGGCGCACCCGCCCGAACCAGCCGCCCAGCACCGCGCCGACGAGCGCACCCGCCGCCAGCGCCGAGTACAGCGCCCCCGCGGTCTGCGCCCCGCCGCCGTACACCTGCTCGGCGATCGCCGGGAACAGCGCCCGCGGCATCGCGAACACCATCGCCACGAGGTCGACGACGAAGGTGAGCAGCAGCACCGGCCGGGTGCCGAGGAAGCGCAGCCCCTCCACCACGCTGGCCAGCCCCGCCTTGCGGCCACCGCCGTGCGGCGGCATGACCGGCAGCGTCCGCACCGCCCAGATCGCCGCGGTGAAGGACACCGCGTCCAGGCCGTACGCCGCCTCGTAGCCGAACCGCCCGACCAGCAGGCCGGCGAGCAGCGGCCCGGTGGTGACCCCGACGTTGAACTCCACCTGCCGCAGCGCGTTCGCGGCCGGCAGCAGCTCCGCGGGCAGCAGCCGCGGGATGAAGGCCTGCCGGGCCGGGCTGTCGAGCGCGAACAGCCCCGACTGCCCGGCCACCACGGCGTACAGCAGCCAGGTCTGCCGCAGGTCGACCAGCGCCTGCGCGAGCAGGACGCCGGCCAGCAGCGCCTGGCCGGCGGTGGTGAGCAGCACGAGCCGGCGCCGGTCGACCGCGTCGGCGACCGCCCCGCCGTACAGCCCGAACAGCACGATCGGCAGCAGCCCGGCCAGCCCGACGAGCCCGACCGCGAAGGCCGACCCGGTCTGGTCGTACACCTGCAGCGGCACGGCGACGGCGGTGACCTGGGTGCCGACCACGGAGACCGCGTCGCCGACCAGCAGGTTGCGGAAGGGCCGGGAGACCCGGGCGGGCGTGGTGTCGAGGGTCAGCCCGCGCACCCGCGAGCGCAGGGCGGACCCGCGCGCGACCGTCTCCGGACGGCCGTCGCCGGGAGAGGGGTCGAGGCTCACGGTCCCAGTCTCGGGCAGGGGGTCTCGGGCAGGGGGTCTCGGGCAGGGGGTGTCAGGGAGACCGGCGCTCGACCTGCCAGCCGCCGTCCGGTCCCAGGACGTACGCCAGCCGGTCGTGCAGCCGCGACGGCCGGCCCTGCCAGAACTCGACGCTGCGCGGCACCACCCGCAGCCCGCCCCAGAACGGCGGCAGCGGCACCTCGCCCCCGGCGAAGCGCTCCTCGAGCTCGGCCCGGCGCCGCTCGAGCACCTCGCGCCCCGGGATCACGGCCGACTGGTGCGAGACCCACGCGCCGATCTGCGACCCCCGCGGCCGCGACCGGAAGTACGCCTGCGTCTCGGCCTCCGCGACCCGCTCGACGTCGCCGGCCACGACCACCTGGCGCTCGAGCTCGACCCACGGGAAGACCAGCGAGGCCCGCGGGTTCTCGCTCGCCTCGCGGCCCTTGCGGCTGGTGGCGTTGGTGTAGACGACGAACCCGCGCCCGTCGACGCCCTTGAGCAGCACGGTGCGCGCGCTCGGGACCCCGTCGCGGTCGGCGGTCGCGAGCACCACGGCGTTCGGCTCGAGCAGCTGCGCGGCCTCGTCGAACCAGCGGGCGAACTGCTCGGGCCAGGTCGGGGCCAGGTCGGCCTCGGCGAGCCCGGCGCGGGCGTAGTCGCGGCGCAGGTCGGCGAGGCGCGCGCGACCAGGGGGCAGGACGGGGTCGGTCGGGGGCACCGGAGCAGCCTGCCCGACCCGGGTGGAGAATGGCGTCCGGACGTGACCCACCCCACGAGACCCTGCGGAGCCGTGCATGGCCGACGAGACCGTCTTCAAGCCCGGGCTGGAGGGCGTCGTCGCCTTCGAGTCCGAGATCGCGGAGCCCGACAAGGAGGGCAGCGCGCTGCGCTACCGCGGCGTCGACATCGAGGACCTGGTCGGCCAGGTGTCCTTCGGCAACGTGTGGGGCCTGCTGGTCGACGGCAAGTTCAACCCCGGCCTGCCGCCGGCCGAGCCGTTCCCGCTGCCGGTGCACAGCGGCGACATCCGCGTCGACGTGCAGTCGGCGATCGCCATGCTGGCGCCGGCCTGGGGCCTGCACCAGATGCTCGACATCGGCGTCGACCAGATCCGCGACGACCTGGCCCGCACCTCGGTCATGGCCATGGCCTTCGTCGCCCAGTCGGCGCGCGGCCTCGGCCGGCCGATGGTGCCGCAGAGCGAGATCGACAAGGCGCAGACGATCGTCGAGCGCTTCATGATCCGCTGGAAGGGCGACCCCGACCCGGCCCACACCCGCGCCGTCGACGCCTACTTCGTCTCCGCCGCCGAGCACGGCATGAACGCCTCCACGTTCACCGCCCGCGTCATCGCCTCCACCGGCGCGGACGCCGCCGCGAGCATCTCCGGCGCGATCGGCGCGCTCTCGGGCCCGCTGCACGGCGGCGCGCCCTCCCGCGTGCTGCAGATGCTCGACGACGTCGAGAAGTCCGGCGACGCCACCGCGTACGTCAAGGGCGAGCTCGACGGCGGCCGGCGCCTCATGGGCTTCGGCCACCGCGTCTACCGCGCCGAGGACCCCCGCGCCCGCGTGCTGCGCCGCACCGCCCGCGAGCTCGGCAGCACCCGGTACGAGGTCGCCGACGCGCTGGAGAAGGCCGCGATCGAGGAGCTCACCGCGCGCTTCCCCGACCGTCCGCTGCGCACCAACGTGGAGTTCTGGTCGGCCGTGGTCCTCGACTTCGCCGAGGTGCCCGCCCACATGTTCACCTCGATGTTCACCTGCGCCCGCACCGCCGGCTGGAGCGCGCACGTCCTGGAGCAGAAGCGCCTCAACAAGCTCATCCGCCCGTCGGCCCGCTACGTGGGCCCCGCGCCCCGCCCGGTCGCCGACGTCGAGAGCGGCACGCTGCCGGCGGGCAACACCCTCTGATGCCCGACCGCCTGATGCCCGACATCACCCTCCCGCCTGCGCTGCTCCCGCAGGACGGCCGGTTCGGCGCGGGCCCGTCCAAGGTCCGCGAGGCGCAGCTCGACGCGCTCGCGGCCACCGGCCGCACCTACCTCGGCACCTCGCACCGCCAGGAGCCGGTGAAGAGGCAGGTCCGCCGGCTCCGCGAGGGGCTGCGGTCGCTGTTCTCGCTGCCCGACGGCTACGAGGTGGTGCTCGGCAACGGCGGCGCCACCGAGTTCTGGGACATCGCGACGTTCGGGCTCGTCGAGGCGCGCAGCCAGCACCTGTCCTTCGGCGAGTTCTCCTCCAAGTTCGCCGCAGCCGCGAAGGCCGCGCCGTTCCTGGAGGACCCGTCGGTCGTGGAGTGCGCCGCCGGCACCCACCCGCTGCCGCGGCCCGAGCCCGGCATCGACCTGTACGCGCTGACCCACAACGAGACCTCGACCGGCGTGATGATGCCGATCACCCGGCCGGCGGGCACCGACGAGGGCGCGCTCGTCGCGGTCGACGCCACCAGCGGCGCCGGCGGCCTGCCGGTCGACCCGGCCGAGTTCGACGTCTACTACTTCTCGCCGCAGAAGTGCTTCGCCTCCGACGGCGGCCTGTGGATCGCGCTGATGAGCCCGCTCGCCCTCGAGCGGGTCGCCCGGATCGGCGCCTCCGGCCGCTGGGTGCCGGCGTCGTACGACCTGGGCATCGCGCTGGACAACAGCACCAAGGACCAGACCTACAACACGCCCTCGCTGGCCACGATCTTCCTCATGGCCGAGCAGGTCGAGTGGCTGGACGAGCAGGGCGGGCTGGACTGGGCGGTCGCGCGCACGGCCGACAGCGCCGCACGCCTGTACGGCTGGGCGGAGGCGTCGTCGTACGCGCAGCCGTTCGTGCAGGACCCCGCGATGCGCAGCGCCGTCGTCGGCACCATCGACCTCGACGCGTCGGTGGACGCGTCCGCCGTGTCGAAGGTCCTGCGCGCCCACGGCGTCGTGGACACCGAGCCCTACCGCAAGCTGGGCCGCAACCAGCTGCGCATCTCGATGTTCCCGGCGATCGAGCCCGACGACGTGCAGGCGCTGACGGCCTGCGTCGACGCCGTCGTGGAGCAGCTCTGAGCGACCCGGGCCCGCTCCCCCAGGCGTGGGTGCCGCGCGTCCTCAACGCGGCGCTCGCGGTCGTGCTGCTGGCCTGCGTGGCCCCCGTCGTCACGCGCTTCGGTGGCCGCGGCCTGCTGCTGCAGGTGGTGCTGGTGTTCCTCATCGCGCCGGTGCTGCTGCTGGTCGGGCTGTGCCTGTCCTCCGCGATCCGGCCGGGGAGCCTGGGCCGGGCCGTGCGCCGGATGCGGTCGCGGCGCCCCCGCTAGACGCGCACGTGCACGTGCGGCCGACGCCGCAGCAGGTGCGGCTCGAGCCGCAGCGAGCGCACGTGCAGCAGGTAGACCGCCGCCGCGCCCGCTGCCGCCGCGCTCAGCACGCCGCCGATCAGCAGGCCTGACCGCGGGCCCAGGTGCTCGGCGGCCGCGCCGATGAGCGGGGCGCCGACCGGGGTGCCGCCGAGGAAGACCAGGGCGTACAGCGCCATCACCCGGCCGCGGACGTGCGGCTCGCTGCCGAGCTGCAGGAGCGTGTTGGCGGTGGTGCTGAAGACGAGGACGGCGATGCCGGTCGGCACGAGCAGCGCGCACATGACCGCGTAGCTGGGCGCCAGCCCGACGAGCACCTCGAGCACGCCGAAGGCGAGCGCCGACAGCAGCAGGCGTCGCACGCGCGGCGGCCCGTCGCGCCGCGCGCTCGACAGCGCCCCGAGCAGCGAGCCGACGGCCAGCATCGAGGTGAGCAGGCCGAACGAGCCCGCCCCCTTGCCGAACACCTCCTTGGCCACCAGCGCCATGGTGATCTGGAAGTTCAGCCCGAACGTGCCGATCATGGCCACGAGCACGACGACCACGAGCAGGTCGGGCCGCTCCCGGACGTACGCCAGGCCCTCGCGCACCTGGCCCTTGGCCTTGGCGACCCGGCGCGGGGTGGACAGCTCGCTGCGCCGCAGGGCGAGCAGCCCGGCCAGCACCGCGAGGAAGGACACGGCGTTGGCCAGGAAGATCCAGCCGGTGCCGACCGCGGCGATGGCCACCCCGGCGACGGCCGGGCCGACGATGCGCGCCGAGTTGAAGGTCGCGCTGTTGAGGCTGACGGCGTTGGGCAGGTCGTCCGGCCCCACCAGCTCGACCATGAACGACTGCCGCGCCGGGGTGTCCAGCGCCGAGGCGACGCCGAGCGCGGCCGACAGCGCGTAGACGTTCCACAGCTGCACCGCGCCGGTCACGTCGAGCAGCCCGAGGGCGAGGGCGCACAGGCCCATCGCCACCTGCACGGCGATGATCAGGCGCAGCTTGTCGTAGCGGTCGGCGAGCACGCCGGCCCACATGCCGATGAGCAGCACCGGCAGGAACTGCAGGCCGGTGACGATGCCGAGGGCGATCCCGCTGTTGCCGGACAGCTCCAGCACCAGCCAGTCCTGGGCGATGCGCTGGGCCCAGGTGCCGGTGAGGCTGATGACCTGGCCGGAGGCGAACAGGCGGTAGTTGCGGATGCGCAGCGAGCGGAAGGTCTGCCGGGCGGGCCGGGCGGTCGCGGGCGCGCTCACGCGTCGGCCAGCCGGTCGAGCACGGCGGCGGCCGCCCGCAGCAGCTCGAGGTCCTCGGGCGCCAGCTCGCGCAGCTGCTGGCTCAGCCAGGCGTCGCGGCGTCGGCGGTCCTCGCGCAGCAGGGCGGTGCCGGGCTCGCGGACGGTCAGCACGACCTGGCGCCGGTCGGTGGGGTGCGGCGCGCGCCCGACCAGCCCGGCCTCCTCGAGGCTCGCGACCAGGCGGGTCATCGACGGCGGCCGGACGCGCTCGTGCGCCGCGAGCTCGCCGGGCGTCAGCGCGCCGTGCCGGCCGAGCGTGGCGAGCGCGGAGAGCTGGCTGAGCGTCAGGTCGGTGTCGGCGCGCTCGGCACGCAGCCGGCGGGCCAGCCGCAGGACCGACAGGCGCAGGGTGCTGGCCAGGGCGGTGTCGGCGGCGGTGTCGGCGGCGGGAGGCACGTCGTGAGCCTAGGTCATTACCTCTGCGAACGACTACTCGGGGTCGGCGGTCCGCCGGTGCAGCCGGGCGCGGACGACGACGGGCAGCCGGCGGGCCACGTACGCCGGGTCGGTGCGCGTCATCCGCAGCAGGGTCGCGAGCGTCTGGGGCTCCCCACCGGCGCCCGGCACCGGCGTGCGGTCCAGCACGGCCGGCCCGCCGGCCCGCTTGCGGCGCGCCAGGTCCGGCCCGCGCAGCAGCAGCCCGCCCGCACTGCCCGGGCTGCGCAGCGGCAGCGCTCCCGTCTCGCCGTACCGGAACACCTCGCGCAGCGGGGCGGTCACCCGGGAGATCTCGGCGCGCTGCGCCGCGGTGAGCTCACCCGCCCACCGGTCGTTGCGGCCGGCGTCGATGGCGTCGCCGGTGCGCGTGCCGCCCTCGGCCAGGCGGGGGGCACCCTGCTCCTGCGCCAGCTCGTGGTGGCGCAGCAGGTCCGGCGACCACGGCTCGCCGAGGAAGGCGACCAGCTCGCGCAGCAGGGGCTCGGGCCGGCCGACCAGGTCCTCGTACCGCAGGACCACGGTCCGCGCGCGCAGCTGCCGGCGGCTCCCCCCGCGCAGCAGGCGCAGGTTCTGGTTGCGCCAGTGCCGCAGCGCGTCCGGGAAGGCGATGCCGCGGCGCAGCTGCGAGGCCACCACCGCGCCCGGGTGGCGGACGATCCCGACGACCTGGGCGTCCGGGAAGACCTCCGCGACCAGGGGCAGGTGGGAGATGTGGAACGGGGTCTTGTCGCCCCAGCGCTGCGCCCCGCGCGAGCGCGCCCACTCGGAGAACAGGTCGTCGTAGAAGGCCCGCAGGCGGGCGTCCATGTCCTCGTCGGCGACGCCGTAGCGGCGGTACCAGCCCGGCCCGTCGTGCGAGTCCGGGATCGCCTTGGCGGCCGCCACCGCGCGCAGGAAGCCCGACTCGTCGGCCAGCGCGAGGTGCTCGTGGCTGTCGAGGATCAGGCGCAGCAGGGTGGTGCCGGAGCGCATGGTCCCCACGAGGAAGATCGGGGACTGCACGGGGCCTCCAGGGGTCGGACCCGCATGGTCCCTCAGCCCGTGAGCGCCTCCTGCAGCGGGTTGATGGCGAAGTAGACGACGAACAGCGCCGCGACGACCCACAGCAGCGGGTGCACGTCGCGCGCCCGGCCCTGCGACACCTTGAGCAGCGCGTACGACACGAACCCGGCGCCGATGCCGTTGGTGATCGAGTACGTGAACGGCATGAGCACGATGGTGAGGAACGCCGGGATCGCGATGGCGTAGTCGGTGAAGTCGATGTTGCGCACCTGGGTGATGAGCAGGAAGCCGACGATCACCAGCGCGGGCGAGGCCGCCTCGAAGGGGACGACCGCGACCAGCGGCGTGAAGGCCAGCGCCAGCAGGAACAGCCCGCCCGTCACCACGCTGGCCAGGCCGGTGCGGGCGCCGTCCCCCACCCCCGCCGCCGACTCGATGTAGGTGGTGGCGGACGAGGCGGAGGCCGCTCCGCCGGCCGCGGCGGCCAGGCCGTCGACGAGCAGCACCGCCTCGACGCCGGGGAGCTTGCCCTCCTCGTCGAGCAGGTCGGCCTCGGCGCCCACCCCGATGACCGTGCCCATCGTGTCGAAGAAGTCCGCGAGCATGAGCGTGAAGACCAGCAGCAGCGCGGCGACCACGCCCACCCGCTCGATGCCGCCGAACAGCGAGAAGTCGCCCAGCAGCCGCAGGTCGGGCGCGTCCACCACCTGCGCGGGCAGCGTCGGGACGTTGAGCGCCCAGCCGTTGGGGTTGGCGCCGCCCGGGGCGTTGGCACCGACGGAGAAGGCCGCCTCGACCGCGATGGACAGGACGGTGGTGACGACGATGCCGAGCAGGATCGCCCCCCGGGTGCCGCGGGCGAGGAGCACGGCGGTGAGCAGCAGCCCGATGACGAACACCATCGTCGGCCAGCCGCGCAGCTGGCCGGTCGCGCCGAGCTGCACGGGCACCGTGGTGCCGGCGGCGTCGCCGATGCGGCGCACGAAGCCCGCGTCGACCAGGCCGATGAAGGCGATGAACAGGCCGATGCCGACGCTGATGGCGGTCTTGAGCTGCAGCGGGATGGCGTTGAGGACCGCCGTGCGCAGGCCGGTGAGCACCAGCAGCGTGATGATCAGGCCCTCGAGCACCACCAGGCCCATCGCCTCGGCCCAGCTCATCTGCGAGGCGATGGAGAAGGTGACGAAGACGTTGAGCCCGAGCCCGGTCGCGATGGCGAACGGGTAGCGGCCGACCAGGCCCATGAGGATCGTCATGACGGCCGCGACGAGCGCGGTCACGGCGGCCACCTGCGGGATCCCGAGGACGCGGCCGTCGACGTCCGGCACCGTCCCGATGATGAGCGGGTTGAGGACCACGATGTACGCCATCGTGAAGAAGGTCGCGGCGCCGCCGCGCACCTCCTGCTGGACCGTCGAGCCCCGCTCGGTGATCTTGAAGTAGCGGTCGAACCCGCTGGTCGGCCCGGCCACGGTCGTCATGGGCCAGAAGGGTGCCAGACCGGCGGGGCGCCACGCGGTGCCGCCTACTGAGAAGTAACCTGGGACACATGTCGCTGCTGCGCCCCGCGGCGCCCCGTCACCCGGACCCGGAGCCGCTCGAGCTCGACGACACCCGGGTCGTGCTCGGGGGGACGCTCCTGTGGGCGGGAGCCCTCGTCGTCCTGGTCGTGGGCGACCTCGCGGGGATGCGGGTGCCGGGCTGGTGGCTGCAGATGTGCCTGGCCGGCATCGCGCTGGGCCTGCTGGGGCTGCGCTTCGTCGCCCGCCGCAAGGCCGCGGCCCGCCGCCGCCCGGCCACCCCGTCGTCCGCCCCGTCGTCCACCTCCCCGTAGGAGCCCCCGTTGGCCGAGCTCAGCCCCACCCGTCGCGAGGTCCTGCGCGCCCTGGTGGACACCGCCGTCCCCGCCCTGCAGGTCGACGACGACCCGACCGGCTTCTGGGCCCGTCCGGGCTCGGCCGTCGGGACCCACGTCGCGCTCGAGGGCTTCCTGGCGGCGCTGTCGCAGGCCGACCAGGACGGCATCGGGCAGCTGCTCGACGCGCTGGCGTCCCTGGGCTTCCAGCACCAGGGCCGGGTCACCCGCGAGGGGATGCTCGGCACGGCGATGGCGCTCGCCCCCGAGGCGGTCGTCGCGATCTCGACCCTGCGCGGCGCGAGCTGCCTGCTCGCGCACTCCCTGCCGGACGAGCAGGGCCGCAACCCGTTCTGGGCCGAGTACGGCTACCCCGGCCCGCAGATCGCCCCGCCGCAGGACCCGCCGCACATCACGCCCCACGTGCCCGCCGACGGCGAGGTCGTCGAGGCCGACGTCGTCGTCGTGGGCTCGGGGGCGGGCGGCGGCACCATCGCCGGCGTCCTCGCCACCCAGGGCAAGCGGGTCGTCGTGCTCGAGATGGGCGGCGCCACCAGCGAGCGCGACTACCGCCAGCTCGAGCTCGAGGCCAGCCAGACGATGATGTAACGGGCCGGGCTGTCGGTCTCCGCGGACGGCAACGTCGGCCTGCTGGCCGGCTCCACCCTCGGCGGCGGCACCACGATCAACTGGCACAACTGCCTGCAGCCGAGCGCGGCCGTGCGCCGCGAGTGGGCCGTCGAGCACGGGCTCGCCGACGTCGACACGCCCGAGTTCGACCGCCACCTCGAGGCCGTCCTGGAGCGGATGGGCGCCAACGACCGGTGCAGCGACTACAACGGCCCGCACCAGCGGATGGCCGAGGGGGCCGCGTCGCTGGGCTGGTCGCTCGAGACCGCGGTGCGCAACGTCGACCCCGACACCTACGACCCCCTCGCCGCCGGCTACACGCAGTTCGGCGACCCGACCGGCAGCAAGCGCGGCACGCTCAACACCTACCTGCGCGACGCGTACGACGCCGGTGCGCTCGTCCTGTCCAGCACCCGCGCCGAGCAGGTGTGCGTCGAGCAGGGGCGGGCGTGCGGGGTGGCGGCGACCTACACCGACCCGGCCACGGGCGAGACCCGCCAGGTGCAGGTGCGCGCCCCCCACGTCGTCGTCGCCTGCGGGGCGCTCGAGACCCCGGCCCTGCTGCTGCGCAGCGGCATCGGCGGACCCGCGGTCGGCAAGAACCTCTACCTGCACCCGAGCGCCGGCATGTTCGGCGTCTACGCCACGGACCAGCAGGCCTGGTGGGGGCCGCCGCAGGCCGCCGTCATGGACGAGTTCCGCGACCTGGGCGACGGCTACGGCCTGCTCGTCGAGGGCTCGCAGTGGTACTCCGGCGTCTTCGCCTTCCAGCTCGCCCGCCGCGACGGCAGGCAGGCCAAGGAGGCGATGAGCAAGCTCGGGCGGATGGCCGACTTCCTGTTCGTCATCCGCGACCACGCCGGCGGCGAGGTGACGATCGACGACGCGGGCGAGGCCGTCCACACGTACGCCCTCACCGACGAGCGCGACGTCGCCGCCTACCGCAAGGGCCTGCGCGTGATGGCCCAGCTGCACGAGGCGGCCGGCGCCGAGGAGCTGTGGATCGGCGCGACCCCGCGGGTGTGGCGGCGCGGCGACGACCTCGACGCCTGGCTCGGCGAGCTCGAGCAGATGCACATCGGCGCGGGCGGGCTGTTCATCGGCTCGGCCCACCAGATGGGCTCCGCCCGCATGGGCACCGACCCGGCCACCTTGGTGGCGCAGCCGACCGGCGAGCTGCACGACGTGCCGGGCGTGTGGATCGGCGACACGTCCGCGTTCCCGACGCCGTCCGGCGCCAACCCGATGCTCACCTGCATGGCCCTCGCGCACCGCACCGCCGAGCAGATCAGCGGGCAGCGCGACGAGGTGGCGGACCCCGCCCGGGCCGCGCAGGTCCTCGACGCCGCTCCCGCGGCCTGACCGGAGAGACGCCCATGCAGCACACCCGCGAGGTCCTCTACGTCGACGGCGCCTGGGTGCCCTCGACCGGCACCGGCACGCTGCCGGTCACCAACCCCTACACCGAGCAGGTCCTCGGCTCCGTGCCGGAGGGCACCGCGGAGGACGTCGACCGGGCGGCCCGCGCCGCGGCCCGCGCCCTGCCCGGCTGGGCGGCGACCCCGCTCGGCGACCGCGTCAAGGCGTGCAGCGCCATCGCCGAGGGGCTCAAGGCCCGCGCGCAGGAGATCGCGCTCGCCGCGTCCACCGAGATGGGGGCCCCCTGGCAGATCGCCGTGATGGTGCAGGCCGGCCTGCCGGTCATCGACTTCGCCTCGATGGAGGACGTCGTCGACGAGGTCGAGTGGGAGCGCCGGTCGGGCAACTCCCTGCTCGTCCGCCAGCCCGTCGGCGTCGTCGGTGCCATCACGCCGTGGAACTACCCGCTGCACCAGATCTCGGCGAAGGTCGCGCCCGCGCTGGTCGCCGGCTGCACCGTCGTGCTCAAGCCGTCCGAGCTGGTGCCCGGCGTGGCGTACCTGCTCGCCGAGGTCGTCGACGAGGTCGGGCTGCCGCCGGGCGTGTTCAACCTGGTGACCGGCACCGGCCCGGTCGTCGGCGAGGCGATCGTGTCCCACCCGGACGTCGACATGGTGTCCTTCACCGGCTCGACGCGGGCGGGCCGCCGGGTGGCCGAGCTCGCCGCGGCCGCTCCCAAGCGCACCTCGCTGGAGCTGGGCGGCAAGAGCGCGTCGGTGCTGCTCGACGACCTGTCGGGCGAGGAGCTCGGCACCGCCGTCGCCGGCTCGCTGTCGGGCTGCCTGATCAACTCCGGCCAGACCTGCAGCGCGACGACCCGCCTGCTCGTGCCGCGCGCCCGGCTCGCCGAGGTGCAGGCCATGCTCGAGGTGTTCGTGCGCTACGCCCCCGTCGGCGACCCGCTGGACCCCGCCACCCAGCAGGGACCGCTGGTGTCCAAGGTCCAGCAGGAGCGGGTCCGCGGCTACATCCGCTCCGCGGTCGAGGAGGGCGCCACCCTCGTCGCCGGCGGGCCGGAGCAGCCCGAGAGCGCGCCGACCGGCTTCTTCGTCCAGCCGACCGTCCTGGTCGCCGAGGCCGGCAGCACCATCGAGCAGGAGGAGGTCTTCGGGCCGGTCCTCACCGTGGTGCCGTACGACGGCGGCGACGAGCAGGCCCTCGCGGTCGCGAACGGCACGCCGTACGGCCTGTCCGGCGCGGTCTGGGCGTCCGACCGCGACCGCGCGGTGGCCTTCGCCAAGCGGATGCGCACCGGGCAGGTCGGCGTCAACGGCGGGGTGTTCAACCCGACGGCGCCCTTCGGCGGGTTCGGGCAGAGCGGCTACGGCCGGGAGCTCGGCTCGCTCGGCATCGAGGAGTTCACCACCGTGACGTCGCTGCAGCTGTAGGGCGCAGCGCGGGCGTCACTGCACCAGCCGGCTGCGCAGGGCGCGGACGGCGAGCACCCAGAGCAGCGCGCCGAAGGCCACCAGCACCGCCACCGACACCAGGTCGGCGGCGGGCTGGAGGCCGAACACGGCGTGCCGGACCAGCTGGACGCAGTGGTAGAGCGGGTTGACCTGCGCCGCCGCCTGCGCCCAGCCGGGCAGCCCGTCGATGGGGAAGAACGTGCCCGCCACCAGGAAGATCGGGGTGAGCAGGCACGAGATGACGTAGTTGAAGCTGTCGATGCTCGGCACCAGCCCGCTGATCCAGATGCCGAAGCAGGCGAACCCGAAGCCCGTGAGGACACCGATGGGGGGCACGAGCAGCATGCCCCAGGACGGGTCGAGCCCGAACGCCACGGCGACCCCCAGCGGGGCCGTGCCGTAGGCCCCGGCCTTGAGCGCGATGAACAGCGCCTCGGCCGTCACCAGGTCGGAGGTGTCGACCGGGGCGGCCAGCATCGCGTCGTAGGTGTGCTGGTAGGTGCGCTTGATGAAGGTCGAGAACATGCCGGGGAAGGCCGACCCGAACAGCACGGAGGTGGCGACCGTGCCGGTGCCGACGAACTCGACGTAGTCGTAGCCGTTGACCTCGGCCACCAGCGCGCCGAAGCCGAAGCCGAACGCGAGCAGGTACATCACCGGCTCGACGACCGAGGACACGGTCGTCGAGGCCCAGTAGCGCTTGTACATGACCCACTCGCGGGTCATCACGCCGCGGACCGCGGCGGGCTCGACCGCCAGCATCACTCGACCTCCTCGCCCGTGAGCACGACGAACACGTCCTCGAGCACTGCCTCGCGGCGGCGCAGCGCGACGTCCGGGCCGTCGGCGCCGACGTCGGCGGGCTCCAGGCCCTCGGCGCGCAGGACCGAGACCGACGGGCCGGTGCGACGGGTCGGCAGGCCCCGGGCGGCGGCCCTGGCGACGACCTGGTCGAGCAGCGGCCGCGGCCCGAGCACCTCGAGCGCCTCGCGGCCGACGTGCTCGGCGACCAGCTCGGCCGGCACCCCGCGCGCCACCACCCGGCCGGCGGCCATCACCGCGACCGTGTCGGCCAGGCGCTCGGCCTCCTCGATGTAGTGGGTGCTCATCAGCACGCTGACGCCCTCGTCGCGCAGCCGGGCCACCAGCGACCAGAGCTCGCTGCGAACCTGCGGGTCGAGGCCGACGGTCGGCTCGTCGAGCAGCACGAGCCGCGGGCGGTGGACCAGCGCGCGGGCGATGAGCAGCCGGCGGCGCATCCCGCCGGACAGCGCGACCACCCGCGTGCCGGCCCGGTCGGTCAGGGTGGCGATGGCGAGGGCCCGGTCGACGGCGGCGGCCTGCTCGCGGCGGGGGACGCCGTACAGCCGGGCGAAGACCTCGAGGACCTGGCGGGTCGTGAGCACCTCGTCGAGGTTGTCCTGCTGCGGCGCCACGCCCATCGACGCGCGCGCCTGCTTGGAGCGCTCCGGCACCGGCAGGCCGAGCACCTCGATGGTGCCCTCGTCGGCGAGCGCCTGCCCGGTCAGCAGCTTCATCGTCGTGGACTTGCCGGCGCCGTTGGGGCCGAGCAGGCCGACGCAGGTGCCGGCGGCGACCTCGAGGTCGAGGCCGTCGACGGCGCGCAGGGCGCCGAAGGACTTGACGACCCCGCGCAGCGCGATCGCCGGGGCCGTGGGCGGGGCGAGGACGGTCACGGGGCCAGCGTGCCCGCAGGGTCCGACAAGGGCGAGTCGGTTCCCGCGCCTACGGTCGTGGCGTGGACTCCCCGCCCGTCGACCACCTGACCGCCTGGCTCGGCGGGTGGCCGCCGGAGCTCCCCGTCCGGGTCGTGGCCGACCCGCGCCCGGACGAGCCGGACTGGGAGGGCTCCCCCCGCGGCGTCACGGGCGTCGCCGACCCCGAGGGGCGCTGCGTCGTCCGCGTGCCGCCGGAGGTGGCCGACCGGCTCCCGCCGGACCTCGACGGGGTGCCGGCGCTGCTCGCCGCGCTGCCCGCCGCGGTCGGCCGGCCCGGCACCGCCGGGGCGGGGGTGCTGCGCTGGGCGCAGTCCGTGCCCGGCCCCGAGCTCCTGCCCGACGCCGGGGTGTGGCTGCCGGCCGAGCTCGCCGACGAGGACGACCCGCGGGTGCCGCCGTGGCTGCGGCCCTTCGGCGGCCGGGTCCTCGTCGCGCTCGACGACGACGGGCACTACCTGGCCGGGGTGGGGCTCAAGCGGCACGACGACACCGGCCGCGAGATCGCCGTGGTCACGCAGGAGCGGGCCCGGGGCGCCGGCCTCGCCCGCCGGCTGGTGGCCCAGGCCGCCCGCGCGGTCCTCGCCGAGGGGCGGGCCGTCACGTACCTGCACGGGCCCGACAACGCCGCGTCCGCGCGGGTCGCCCGCGCCAGCGGCTTCCCCGACACCGGGTGGCGCGTCGTCGGGTTCTGGGAGGGCCGGCCCTGAACGGTCAGACCCGGGTCAGGGCCTGCACCACGAGGCCCGTGCCGAGGACCACCACGACGCCCGCGGTGAGCACCGGCAGCGCCCGGACGAGCCGCAGCGCCGCGGCGGGGGGTCCGTGCCGGTCGGCGGAGGAGGACCAGCGCTCGACCCGCCCGCGGGCGCGCACGAGCAGCAGCCCGGCGCCCACCAGCGCCAGCGCCATGCCCACCCCGTAGGCCAGGACCAGCAGGACGCCGAACCAGGCCCGCCCCAGCGCGATGCCGCCGAGCAGGACCACCAGCGCGGACGGGCTCGGCACCAGGCCGCCGGCGAAGCCGACGCCGAGCATCGCGCGGTCGCTCCCCGCCGCGACACGGCGGTCGGTCTGCTGGTCCGGGCGCGCCCGCACCCGGGTGGCGACGGCCGCGCCGCCCGCACCGTCGGTCGGCCCGTGCTCGTGCTCCTGCCCTGGCTCGTGCCCGTGCCCGTGCCCGTGCCCGTGGTCGTGGCCGTGCAGGGCGCGCCGCAGCAGGCTGAGCCCGATGACGACCAGGAGCAGCCCGCTCACCAGGCCCAGCCACCGGTAGACCTGCTCGGGGGCCGTGACGACGGCCGCGGAGAGCAGGACGCCGAGGACGAGCACGCCCGCCGTGTGGGTCAGCGTGACGCCCACGCCGATCAGCACGGCCTGCCGCGCGGACCCGTCGCGGCCGACGAGGCTGGCGGCGATCAGCGTCTTGCCGTGCCCGGGCGCGAGCGCGTGCAGGCCGCCGAGGACGACGGCCAGCGCGAGCCCCACGACGCCGGGGACGAGGCCGAGCCGGGTCGTGGAGACCAGGTCCAGGAAGGCGGTGGTGAGCGGGTCCACGCCGCGCAGCATCGTCGTCGGCGGCCCGCCCGGCTCGGTCGCGGCACCGACCACCACCCCGCTGCCCGCGGCGACCCCGACCGTCGCGCCGCGCTGGTCCAGCGGAGCGGCCAGCATGTCCTCGGGGTAGTCCCGCAGCACCCCGGAGATGCTGTCCGCCGGGACGTCGCTGGTCGCCAGCACCACGCCGTCGCCGACCGCCGTGACCTCCCGCCACCCCACCGGCTGCACCGCCAGGCTGTCGGTCAGCACCAGCACGTGGCCCACGGTCTGCAGGCCGGCCGCGCTGCGCAGGGAGCAGTGCAGCCGGGCCGTCGCCAGCCCGGCGCTGCCCGGCAGGAACTGCAGCGTGCTGTCGACGACGTCCAGGGCGACCGGGTCGCCGCCCCGCCGCAGGCTCACCGCGTCCCGCAGCGCGGGGCAGGTGCGCTCCCGGTAGGCGCGCCGGTCCGGCTCCGGGACGGCCTCGGACGACGCGGCGGACACGCCGGGGAAGGCCCGCAGGGTCGGGACCTCCGCGACGTCCACGACGACGTCGAGCGCCACGGCGGCCGGCTCGACGCGCAGGCCGAGGTGCGTGTTGACGGTGAAGTCCCCCAGCGGGTGGGCGTGCGCGGGCGCCGCGGTCAGCACCAGCCCGGTCCACAGGAGCAGGGTCAGGACGAGCGCGGCACCGGCGCGTGCGGGCACGGACGACGGTGGGCGCGACACCCCAGGACTACAGCGCGACCGGCCGCTCCCCGGGGCAACGGGCCGGCAACTCACGGTGAACGTGGACCGGCGTACCGGTGTCCGGCGCGACCCGGGCGTTCGGTGACGAACGCGTCGCCCTCAGTGTTCGCGTCGGGGGTGGCGATGGACTCCTGTCCGCCACCCGTGGTTCATCGTGCGCCCACGATCGTGGGCCGCGCTCGGCGCACGTCCCCCGGCCGAGCACCGGTCCCGAGGAGGTCCCATGGGCTCAGCACGGCACGGACGACGACGTCTCCACCGGCAGGCGGGTGGCCTGGTGGTGGTGCTGGGCGTCTCGCTCATGGCGGGGGTGTCCAGCACGGCGGACGCCGCCGACGGGCGGGAGGGCGACACCGCGTCCTACCTCGGGCACGTGGAGGTCGTGCGCGGGGTCGGTGCGGCCTCGCACTCCCCGGGCACGATCCGCGGCACCGTCTACCACGACAGGGACCGGGACAGCCGCAGCGGCCGCCGGGAGCCGGGCGTCGCGGGCGTGCCCGTCTCGAACGGCCGGGAGGTGGTCAAGACCGACCGCAACGGCGACTACGAGCTGCCGGCGTACGAGGGCATGACCGTCTTCGTCACCAAGCCCAACGGCTGGGAGGTGCCCCTCGACGGGCAGAACTTCCCGCAGTTCTTCTACCACCACCTCCCGCAGGGCTCGCCGCCGCTGCGCTTCGACGGCCTGCCGCCCACCGGCCCGCTCCCGCAGGCCGTGAACTTCCCGCTGGTCCCGTCCCGTCGGCAGGCCGGCCGGACGATCAACTGCGCCGTCGTCGGGGACCCGCAGACCTACAGCAACCAGGAGATCGGGTTCCTGCGCGACGGGATCATGACCGACCTCGAGAAGCGCAAGGACCTGGGCGAGTGCGGCACCCTCATCGTCGGCGACGTGGCGGGCGACGACCTCGGCCTGTACCCCCGCATCAAGGAGGTGCTGAGCCTGGCCGACGTGCCCGTGCGGGCCGTCCCCGGCAACCACGACATCGACTACGACGCGACCGAGGACGAGCACTCCTTCGACACGTACAAGCGCGAGATCGGGCCGGAGTACTACTCCTACGACGTCGGCAGGACCCACTTCGTGGGCCTCGACAACGTCAAGTACCCCTGCACGTCCGAGGACGACGCCGACGGCGACCACGCGTTCTGCAACGACCCGGCCGACCACCCGTCCTACACCGGCGTGATCGGCGAGCAGCAGCTCACGTGGCTCGCCAACGACCTCGCCCACGTGCCCGAGGACAAGCTCATCGTGATCGCCACGCACATCCCGCTCGTCTCGTACCTCGACCAGGAGTTCATCAAGCACCAGACCGACGACGTGAAGCGGCTCTACGAGCTGCTCGAGGGCCGTGAGGCGCTGTCGGTCTCCGGCCACACGCAGGTGGTCGAGAACCTGACGCCGGGCGACTCGTACGCCGGCTGGCAGGAGCTGCTGGACCTCGACACGGTGCCCTTCCGCCACCTGACCGTCGGGGCGGCGTCGGGGTCCTGGTGGACGGGTGACCTGAGCACTGCGGGCAGCAACAGCGGGATCATCCCCGAGACCCTCCAGCGCGAGGGCGGCCCGCCCGGGTACATGAACCTCGCGCTCCGGGACGGCTCCTACCAGGCGACCTACCGCGCCACCGGGCAGCCCGTGACCGAGCAGATGAACCTCTCGGTCAACTCGCCCTTCTTCCGCGCCTGGTACGACACGCTCTCCGCCTGGAACAGCCAGCAGGCCGAGCTCCCCGAGCGGGACTGGCGGGCCGTCCCGCCGGTGAACGTCAACGACCTCGGTGACCTCAACCTCCTGACCCGGGCGGACCTGGCCGGGACGAGCTGGCTCACGGCCAACGTGTGGAACGGCGAGACCAGCACGCGGGTGAGCGTGCAGGTCGACGGCCGCGCGCCGGTGCTCGCCGAGCGCACCCAGCAGGCCGACGGCGAGGGCCTGCTCGAGGGGGCCGAGTACGGCGACCCGCTGGCGCTCACGCGCCAGCTGCAGGTCGGCCGCTACGCGCTGGAGAGCACCTCCGGCAACGAGCGGGCGCAGGGCTGGGAGGCCTACCGGGGCGAGAAGTTCGGGCCCGGGCCGGCGCAGCCGATCGAGTGGGACCTGCTGGCGGACCAGTCGAGTCACCTGTGGCGGCTGCCGCTGCCGACCGACCTGCCGGTCGGCGCCCACACCGCGACGGTGCGGGCCGTCGACCCGAGCGGCCGGCGCTCCGTCGAGGTGCTGAACTTCGAGGTCCTCGAGCAGCGCCCGTCGCCGTTCTTCCGCACAGAGCTGTTCGCCGAGGAGGGCTGACGGTCAAGGTCTGAGGCGTTCCGGCCGGGACGGGGAGCGGTCCCCGTCCCGGCCGGACGTCGTCCCGCCCCGCGGGGCCGGCCCTAGGCCGGGACGGAGAAGGTGCCCAGGGCATCGGCGAGCACGTCGCCGTCCTGGGTGACCTCGCCCTCGACGACCAGCAGCCGCTTGCCGCGCTTGCGGACCTTCGCGGTCGCCTCGAGCCGGCCGGCCCTGCCCGGCTCCAGGTAGGTCACGGTCAGCGCGACGGTGACCGGCCGGTCGCCGCCGGCCTCGGTGACGGCCTCGCCCATCGCGACGTCGAGCATGGTGGCCAGCAGGCCGCCGTGCACGGAGCCGCGCGGGTTGAGGTGCTCGTCGGTGGCGTCGACGGTGACCGTGCTGCCGTCGACCTGGAGGGAGGCGTGCTCGCGGAAGCCCATGGCAGCGCCGTACCCCCGGTGCGGGGCGCGTGCACCGAGCCCTCCCCGACCGCGCGCTCTCAGGACGGCCAGAACACCGGCGTGAGCACCACGGTCAGGACCGCCACCGTGAGGGACAGCGACCAGCCGAGCCGGGCGTAGTCGCCGAACCGGTAGCCGCCCGGGCCGTAGACCATCATGTTGGTCTGGTAGCCGATCGGCGACAGGAACGACGCCGAGGCCGCGACGGCCACCGCGATCGCGGCGCCGCGCGGGTCCAGGCCGGTGGCCAGGGCCGCCGACACCGCGATCGGCAGCATCAGCAGCGCCGCGGCGTTGTTGGTGACCAGCTCGGTGAGCACCATGGTCGCCAGCACCAGCCCGATGAGGACCCCGCGGTCGCCCAGGCCGCCGAAGACGCCGACCAGGCCCGTGGCGATGCTCTCGGCGAGCCCGGACGCCTGCATCGCCGCCGCGAGCCCGAAGGCGGAGGCGATGACGACGATGACCTCGATGTCGATCGCGCGGCGGGCCTCCAGGGGGGACAGGACGCCGGCGACGACGAGCAGCAGGGCGGCGACGAGCGAGCCCTGCAGGATCGGGAAGACGTCGGTGGCGGCCAGGACGACGACGCCCAGCAGCAGGCTCACCGGCACCCACGCCTTCCGGGTGGCCACCGGAGGAGACCCGTCGAGCTCGGCGACCAGCAGGAAGTCCGCGCGGTCGCGCCAGCGGTCACCGAAGCCGGGGTCGGAGACGAGCATGAGCGTGTCGCCCAGCCTGATCGGCTCGGTGCCGAGCTTGCCCTCGAGCAGCTGGCCCGAGCGGTGGATGCCGACCACGGCGGCCTGGTAGGTGGACCGGAAGCCGACGGTGCGCAGGTCGCTGCCGACGAGCGGCGAGCGCGACCCCACCACCGCCTCGAAGTAGCGCACGGACGGGTCGCCGAGGTCCAGGACGTGCTGGAGCTCGGCGGACCGCAGCCCGCGCATCGTCTGCAGCTCGACGACCTGGGCGACCGGCCCGACGAAGTGCAGGCGGTTGCCGGCCCGCAGGACGGTGCCCGGGGCCACGGGAGCGATCGTCGTGTCGCCGCGGTCCACCGAGGTGAGGAACAGCCCGGACAGGCTGCGCAGCCGGGCCTGCTCGACCGTCCTGCCGTCGATCGGCCCGCCCGGTTCCACGATCATCTCGACGGAGAAGCGCCGCCCCTCCACCTCCATCTCCGTCCGTGCCGAGCGGCGGTCCGGCAGCACCCGGGGGGCGAGCGCGATCATCGCGACCAGTCCGACGGCCGCGATCGGCAGGCCGAGCTTGCCGATCTCGAAGAACCGGATCTCCTCGAGGCCGAGGCTGGCCATCTGACCCGACACGACCAGGTTCGTCGACGTGCCGATGACGGTGATGAGCCCGCCGAGCACGGCCGCGAAGGACACCGGCATGAGCAGCTTCGACACGGCGATCCCGCGCCTGTTCGCCCAGGTCGTCACCTGCGGGATGAGCATCGCCACGATGGGCGTGTTGTTGAGGAAGGCGGAGGCCGCGGCCGTGGGGATCAGCGTGCGGATCATCGGCCGCCGGTACCGGCCCGTCTCGCCGAGCGTGCTCTGCATGATCGGGGTGAGGGCGCCGGTCTTCTCGATCCCGGCGGCCAGGACGTAGAGGGCCGCCACCGTGATGGGCGCGGAGTTGGAGAAGCCGGAGAACGCCTCGCCCGGCTCGATCACCCCGGCCACCAGCACGGCCACGGCGCCGCCGAAGACCACGGCGGAGGGCGCGGTCCTGCCTCGCACGAGCAGCGCCAGCACCGCCGCGATGACGGCGAGGGTGATCCAGGCGTCCAGCGTCACGCCGCGGCGCTCCTCGGTGCTCGCGCCCTGGCTGCCCGACCGGGGGGGGCCAGCCGGCCCGCAGGGAAGAGGGCGGTGCTGCTCACCCTGCGTGGCGGTCACCGTAGGCGCCGCGCGGACCGGGACGTCACGGACACGCGGGTGCCCCCGGTGCGCGGCCAGCCGTCCCGCGACCTCAGGCCTGGCCGGGCTCCGCCCCCGGCAGCTCGGCCACCGGCACCAGCTCGAACTCGTCGTCCTCGACCGCCATGCCCGCGCTCGCCTGGTGCTGCAGCTCGACGACCGTCTCGCTGTGCGCGCCGCAGCCGTGCGACATCGCGACGACGCGACCGTCGTCCGGGGCGTTGCCGTTGGCGCAGACGCCGAAGGCGGACCGCAGCGACCCGGCGAGCAGCACCAGGAACCCGCAGTCGACGCAGCGGCCCGGGGCCTGCTGGGCGATCGGCGCGTCCGGCCCGGCCTCGCCGTGCCACCAGCGGTCGGCGGCGTCCTCACGGCCCTCGACCGACAGCACGCGCGGCCGGCCGAGGCCGAGCTCCCAGCGCGTGGCGTCGGCGAGCGCGGCGCCGGAGGGGTCGACGTCGGGGTCGGCGTACGCCGGGACCAGCCGCGGGTCGTCGGCCGAGGGGGGCAGCAGGTCGCCCGGGGACAGGTCGGCCGGCTGGACCCGCTCGCTCCACGGCACCCACGCCGGGGCGAGCAGCGCGTCGGGGCCGGGCAGCAGCACGACCTCGTCGACGGTGACGTGCTCGGTGCCCTCGGCGCGCGCGACGGTGACGGCCCAGCGCCAGCCGACGTACGCGGGGTCGGTGGTGGCGAAGGCGTGCGTCAGGACGGGGCCGTCGACGCCGGGACCCTCGGCCTCGACCCCGAGGTGGTCGCCGAGCGCGCCGCCGGCCAGCTCGGCGGCGGCCTCGCGCGCCGGTGCGACGGCGGCGGCGAGCACCTCGTCGGGCTGCTGCTCGGGCGCGGGGGCGTCGAGGGTGGCGGTGTCGGGCACGCGGGGCTCCTCGTCGGCGGGGGCCGGCGCGTCCGCGTCGGTCTCCCCACCAGTCTGCGCCCGCTCCACCTCGGCCGGCGGCGCCTCGGGCTCGGCCGACGCCGCGGCCCCGGCCATAGACGGCTCCCCCGCGGCCGGAGCCGCCTCGCCAGGACCGACTCCGAGCACGCCGGATAACGTCTTGCCCACGTCCGTCAGCGCACGCCACACCCCAGCCACGCCCTCAGTCCACCACTCCCCGTACGGAGCACCGCATGCAGGCCCGCCGCCGTCGTCTGATCGCCTCGCTCGGGGCGTGCGCCGCGCTCGTCGGGCTGACCGCCTGCGAGAAGCCCACCCCGCTGGTGACGCTGTACAGCAGCGGCACGAGCCTCAACGACTTCGCGCTGTCGTACTGCTTCCCCGGCCAGGACCCGGCCAAGGAGCCGGGCACCGAGGGCTCGTGCCGCTTCGACACCGAGGACCGGGTGGCCAAGGTGCTCCAGGTCCGCCCCGGCGAGGAGGTGCTCGTCGACGTCGACCGCGAGCTGAGCGACACCGGCTGGGTGGTCGTCCTGCGCGGGCAGCAGCAGGGTCAGCAGAGCCGGCTGGCGATCCAGCACGAGGAGCACGTCACGCACTTCCAGCCCGACTTTAGCCAGTCGCCGGTCATCACGGTGGAGATCCAGAAGCTGGAGAGCCCGGCGGAGGACGCGCGCCCGGTCGGCATCTGGCAGTTCCAGATCGCGCCGGGCTAGCCCTCGAGCTCGGTCGCGACCGCCCGCAGGATCTGGGCGACCCGCTTGCCCGTCTCGCGGTCCGGGTGCTTGCCCCGGCGCAGGCCCGGCGTCACGCGGCTCTCGAGCAGCTTGATGAGGTCCTCGACCATGCTGCCGAGGTCCTCGGCGGGGCGGCGTGCCCCGGCGAGGGTGGGCGGCGTGTCCAGCAGCGTCACCGACAGGGCCTGCTCGCCGCGCTTGCCGGCGGCCACGCCGAACTCGATGCGGGTGCCGGCCTTGAGCTCCTCGACCCCGGCGGGCAGGGACGTCTTGGGGACGAACACGTCGCCGCCGTCGTCGCGGGACGCGAAGCCGAAGCCCTTGTCGCGATCGTAGAACTTGACCTTGCCGGTGGGCACGCGCTCGACCTCGTCCGCTCGGGCCGGCCGGACGGCCGGGCACGCCGTCCAGGCTAGCGCCGGGCAGGCCCTGCGCCGCCGGCCCGGAGGTGCCTACGCTCGCCCCATGACCGGTCGGCACGCCTCCTCGGACTCCACCCGTCCCGGCGACGGTCTCGTCCGCGCCGGCGCGGCGCTGTTCGTGGTCGGCGTCCTCGCGCTGGTCGCGTCCGTGGTGCCGGCGGTGGTCAGCGGCGACCCGGCGCAGCCCGCGCTGGTGGTGGTCGCGGGCACGCTGCTCCCGCTGGGGTTCGCGGTCGCGCTCGTCGGGCTGCTGCGCGGTGCCCGCACGGCCCGGCGCGAGGCGAAGCGGGGAGCCGGCTCCTAGCCGCCGGTGGCGGTCACGACAGGGCCGCGTTCATCGACCCCGACCGGAACGGCGCGGCCACGGCGGTCGCGAAGCCCTCGGCCCGCACCCGCTCCAGGGCCGCGTCGTCGCAGGCGGACAGGGCCGCGGGGTCGAGCTCGACGCGGGCCGCCCCTTCGCCGAGGTCGCGGACCCGCAGGTCGGTCACCACGCCGCCGGCGGCCTCGAGGTGGGCGCGCAGCGCGGACTCGGCCCGGTCGACGCGCGCCAGCCGGTGCGGGGTCACCTGCACGCCGTACGCGATCCGGCTGGCCAGGCACGCCAGCGCCGGCTTCTCCGCGGTCGCGAGCCCCCAGCGGCGGCTGGCCTCGCGCACCTGCGCCTTGGTCAGGCCGGCGTCGAGCAGCGGGGTGACGGCGCCGCGGTCGGCGGCCGCGCGGATGCCCGGCCGGAAGCCGGCGAGCGCGTCGTCGGCGTTGGTGCCGGTCGCGACGTGGGCGAGCCCGAGCTCGGCGGCCAGCGGGCGCAGGGTGTCGACCAGCGTCGCCTTGCAGTGGAAGCACCGGTCGGGGCCGTTGGCCACGTAGCCCGGCCGCGACAGCTCGTCGGTGCCGGGCACGAGGTGGCGCACCCCCAGCCCGGCGGCGTAGGCGCGCGCGGGCCCGAGCTCGGCGGCGGCGAGGCTCGGGCTCACGGCGGTCGCCGCCACGACGCGCTCCGGCCCGAGCGAGCGGACGGCCGCGGCGAGCAGGAAGGAGGAGTCGGCGCCGCCGGAGAACGCGACCAGCACGCTGCCCAGCTCGCGCAGGCCGGCGTCGAGCGCGGTGAGCGTGCGGTCCAGGTCGTCCACGCGTACACCGTACGGCGGCGGGCTCAGCCCTCGCCCGCCGCCAGCTGCTGGCCGCTGCCCTGCTCGTCGCGCGCCGTGCGCGACTCCTCGGACTCCATGTCGACCGGCCCCGCCGCCTGCGACTCGTCCTCGGGTGCGCCGTGCGGCGCCTCCCCCAGCACGTCGCCGTCGCCGGTGCGCTCCTCGAGCCCCTCGACGCTGCCGGCCGCCGAGCCCTCGTCCACGCCCTCGCTGGTCACCAGCCCGGCCTGCTCGCCCGGTCCCTGCTCGCTCATGGAGCCCCCTCGTCGTCGTGCCGCTGCCCTGCCCGGGCGCGACGGGCCGGAACCACCCCCGCCGACTAGCCTCGACCGGATGGACACGCCCCCGCGCAGCCTCGCCGACTGGCTGCGCGCGTGGCCGGACGAGCGCCTCGCGGCCCTGCTGCGCGCCCGCCCCGACCTCGCCGTCCCCGTGCCGCCCGACCTCGGCGTGCTCGCTGCCCGGGCCGGGGTGCGGCTGTCGGTGCTCCGGGCCCTCGAGCAGCTCGACGCGCTCGGGCTCGCCCTCGTCGACGGGCTGGTGCTGTCCGAGGAGACCAGCAGCCTCAAGGGCCTGCGCGCCCTCGTCGGCCGGGCCGCGACGGCCGCGCAGGTGCTCGCCGGCGTCGACCGGCTGCGCGACCTGGCCCTGGTGTGGGGCGGCGACGACGCGCTGCGGCTGGTCGGCGCGGTGCGCGAGGTGGCCGGCGCCAGCCCCGCCGGGCTGGGACGGCCGGTGGCCGCCTGCCTGTCGCGCCACGCGGACCGGCAGCTCGCCCCGCTGCTCGAGGCGCTCGACCTGCCGGCCGGCGCCGGGGTGGCCGGGCTCGCCGAGCTGTTCGCCGACGCCGCCCGCCTCGGCGCCCTGCTCGACCGGGTCGACGACCGCGGCCGCCAGGTCCTGGACTCGCTCGCCGCCGGCCCGCCGCTCGGGCAGGTCCGCGACGCGCTCCGACCGGTGTCGGCCGCGGACGCCGACAGCCCGGTGCGCTGGCTGCTCGCCCACGCCCTGCTCGTCCCGGTCGACGCCGGCACCGTCGAGCTGCCCCGCGAGGTCGGCCTGGCCCTGCGCGGCAGCTCCCCGCTCGGCCCGCTGCAGCCGGTCGAGCCGCGGCTCGCGGTCGCCGAGCCGGGCGCCGGCCAGGTGGACCGGGCGGCCGCGCTGGTGGCCGCCGAGGTGGTCGGCCGGGTCGAGGCCCTGCTGGAGGGCTGGTCGACCGACCCGCCGTCGGTGCTGCGCGCCGGCGGCGTCGGGGTGCGCGACCTGCGCCGCAGCGCCAAGGACCTGGACGTCCCCGAGGCGACCGCCGCGCTGCTCATCGAGGTCGCCGCGGGCGCCGGCCTGCTCGACGCCAGTCCGGCGGTCGACGCCGAGTGGCTGCCGACCCCGGCGTACGACACCTGGGTGGCGCTGCCTCCTGAGCAGCGCTGGACCGCGCTCGCGACCGCCTGGCTGCAGCTGCCGCGGCTGCCCGGCCTGGTCGGCGAGCGCGACGACCGCGACAAGGTGCTCGCCCCGCTCGGCCCCGACCTGGAGCGCCCCGCCGCCCCCGCCGACCGGCGGCGCGTGCTGGACGTGCTCGCCGAGACCCGCCGGGGCACCGCCGCCGCCCGCGACGCCGTGCTCGCGCTGCTGGTCTGGCGGGCCCCCCGGCGGGGCGGGCGGCTGCGCGACCTCGTGCTCGGGCTCGCGCTGACCGAGGCCGAGCTGCTCGGGCTGACCGGGCGCGGCGGCCTGTCGGGCCCGGCCCGGCTGCTGCTCGAGGGCGACGAGCGCGGCGCCGCCCGCGCGCTGTCGTCGCTGCTGCCCGACCCGCTCGACCACGTGCTCGTGCAGCCCGACCTCACCGTCGTCGCGACCGGGCCCCTCGAGCGCGACCTCGCCCGCGAGCTGGCGCTGGTCGCCGACGTGGAGTCCACCGGCGGCGCGACGGTCTACCGCGTCTCGGAGTCCTCCGTGCGCCGGGCGCTGGACGCCGGCCGCACCGCGAGCGACCTGCAGGAGCTGTTCCGCACCCGGTCCCGCACGCCCGTCCCGCAGTCGCTGTCCTACCTCGTCGACGACGTGAGCCGCCGGCACGGCCGGATGCGGGTGGGGACCGCCTCGTCGTACGTCCGGTGCGACGACGAGGCGCTGCTCACCGAGGTGCTCGCGCACAAGCGGGCCTCCGCGCTCCTGCTGCGCCGGCTGGCGCCGACCGTGCTGGTGAGCCCCGTACCGGTCAACCAGGTGCTCGAGGACCTGCGGGCGCTGGGCTTCGCGCCGGCCGCGGAGGCGCCCGACGGCGCCCTGCTGCTGGCCCGGCCCGACGCCCGGCGCACCGCGCTGCGCCAGCGCGGCAGCCGCTACGGCGAGCAGGCGGTCCTCGGCGAGGAGCAGGCGACGCTCGCGGTCGTCGCCCTGCGCGCCGGCGACCTGGCCGCCCGCGCGGCCCGCCGGGCGCCGGTGAGCACCAGCCGCACGGCCACCGGCGACGTGCTGGCCTTCCTGCAGGACGCCGCCCGCGAGCGCCGGCAGGTGTGGATCGGCTACGTCGACGCGCAGGGCCGCTCGACCTCCCGCGTGGTCGAGCCGCGCAGCGTCGAGGGCGGCTACGTCACCGCGTACGACCACCTGCGCCAGGAGGACCGGACGTTCTCGCTGCACCGCGTGACGGGCGTGGCCGACGTCGAGGGCGCGGCGGCGGAAGGCGCATGACCTGCCGCGCGTTGGAGAGCGCGTGACGACCCCCGACGGACCCCTCATCGTCCAGAGCGACAAGACCCTGCTGCTCGAGGTCGACCACCCGCTGGCGGCCGAGTGCCGCCAGGCGATCGCCCCGTTCGCCGAGCTCGAGCGCTCGCCGGAGCACGTCCACACCTACCGGCTCACGCCGCTCGGGCTGTGGAACGCCCGGGCCGCGGGCCACGACGCCGAGCAGGTCGTCGACGCGCTGGTCCGCTACAGCCGCTACGCCGTCCCGCACGCGCTGCTCGTCGACGTCGCCGACACGATGGACCGCTACGGGCGGCTGCGGCTCGAGCTCGACCCGGTCCACGGGCTCGTGCTGCGCACGACCGACCGCGCGGTGCTCGAGGAGGTCGTGCGCTCCAAGAAGGTCAGCCCGATGCTCGGCCTGCGCCTGGACCCGGAGACCGTCCTCGCCTTCGCCTCCGAGCGCGGCCGGCTCAAGCAGGCGCTGCTCAAGGTCGGCTGGCCCGCCGAGGACCTCGCCGGCTACGTCGACGGCGAGGCGCACGCGATCGACATGAAGCAGGACGGCTGGGAGCTGCGCGACTACCAGAAGCTCGCCGTCGAGGGCTTCTGGCACGGCGGCTCCGGCGTCGTGGTGCTGCCGTGCGGGGCCGGCAAGACGATCGTCGGCGCCGCGGCGATGGCCCGGGCCGGCGCGACCACGCTCATCCTCGTCACCAACACCGTCTCCGGGCGGCAGTGGAAGGACGAGCTCCTCAAGCGCACGAGCCTGACCGAGGACGAGATCGGCGAGTACTCCGGCGAGAAGAAGGAGATCAAGCCGGTCACCATCGCGACGTACCAGGTGATGACCACCCGGCGCAAGGGCGAGTACGCCCACCTCGAGCTGTTCGGGGCGCGCGACTGGGGCCTGGTGGTCTACGACGAGGTGCACCTGCTGCCCGCGCCGGTGTTCCGGATGACCGCCGACCTGCAGTCCCGCCGCCGGCTCGGCCTCACCGCGACGCTCGTGCGCGAGGACGGCCGCGAGGGCGACGTGTTCAGCCTGATCGGCCCCAAGCGCTACGACGCGCCGTGGAAGGACATCGAGCAGCAGGGCTACATCGCGCCCGCCGACTGCACCGAGGTCCGCGTGACGATGACCGACGCCGAGCGGCTGACGTACGCCACCGCCGAGCCCGAGGAGCGCTACAAGGTCGGCGCGACCGCCCACACCAAGGTCGCCGTCGTCCGCAAGCTCGTCGAGAACCACCCCGACGACCAGGTGCTGGTCATCGGCGCCTACCTCGACCAGCTCGACGAGCTCGGCGCCGCGCTCGACATGCCGATCATCCAGGGGTCGACCAAGAACGCTGAGCGGCAGCGGCTGTTCGAGCTGTTCCGCACCCGGCAGATCCCCGGGCTGGTCGTCAGCAAGGTCGCCAACTTCTCCATCGACCTGCCCGAGGCCTCCGTCGCGATCCAGGTCAGCGGGACCTTCGGCAGCCGGCAGGAGGAGGCCCAGCGCCTCGGCCGGGTGCTGCGTCCCAAGGCCGACGGGCGCACCGCGCACTTCTACACGGTGGTCTCCCGCGACACCCTGGACCAGGAGTACGCCGCCCACCGGCAGCGCTTCCTCGCCGAGCAGGGCTACGCCTACACGATCGTCGACGCCGACGACGTGCTGTCGGCCTAGCGGCCCGCGGGTGGCAGGCTGACGGCGTGCGCCGCGTCCTGCTGCCGGTCCTCGCCCTCGTCCTCGTCACCTCCTGCACCGGAGGGAGCGAGGACGCCGCTCCGGCCCCGGCGCCGCCCGCCGCCCCCGCCACGGCTGCGCCCGCCCTCCAGACCGAGCCCGAGGACGTCGCCCAGGTCAGCGCCGAGGTCTACGCGCCCGGGCCGGGCAAGACGGTCACCGAGCTCGAGGACGTCGTCGTCGAGGAGGTCGTCGTCGAGGAGGTCCGCAGCCCCGACGCCGTCGTCGACGGCCGGACCGTGCCGGGGGTGGTCGTCCCGGGGTTCACCCTGCCGGCACAGGTCGCCGACGCCGGCTGCACGATCGAGTACGACGCGCCCGCCGGCTGCCTGCCCGCGGTGGAGATCAGCGCGTCGCGGCTGCCCGGGGTCGTCGTCCCGGCGCGCACCCTGCCCGAGCAGCGCCTGCCGGACGGCCGCGTGCTGCCGGCCCTGGTGCAGGAGGGGTGGGTGCAGGAGACGGAGGTCGAGCCGGGTGGTCGCTCGGAGCAGCGCTGCCAGGTCGAGCGGGAGGGCGCCCGCGTCGTCGGCCCCGTGGTCCGCAGCCCCGTGATCCGCCGCAACCTGCTGCGCGGCGTGTTCCTCGAGCCCCAGGTGCTGCGCCCCGCGACCTGCGGCGCGCAGGGCTGCGTCCCGGCCGTGCTGCTGCCGGCGACCAGCCTGCCGCCGGTGGCCGTGCCGGCTGCCGTGGTGCAGGCGGCCGTGCTCCAGGCGCGCGTGCTCGACCGGGCACCCGACGTCGAGGTGCTCGACGGCGAGGGCTCGACCGCGTACGTGACGCCGGGCGACGTGCTGTTCGACACCGGCAGCGCCGCGCTGCGCCGCGGCGCCCTGCCCTCGGTCGACGCCGTGGCGGCGCAGGTGCTGCGGCTCGACCGCGGCGCGGCGGTGACCGTCGACGGGCACACCGACGACGTCGGCAGCGACGCCGACAACCAGGCGCTCTCGGAGCGGCGGGCGGCCGCCGTCGCCGACCGGCTCGGCGGCGAGGGCGTGCCGCGCGACCGCCTCACGGTGCGCGGCTTCGGGGAGGACGAGCCGGCCGCCGACGGGACGGGCGCGCAGGCCCGGCAGCTCAACCGCCGGGTCGTCGTCGGGGTCGCCGACTCCTAGCGCCCCGGGTCCTGCTCGGCGTCCTGCGCGCCGCGGGCTGCCCGAGGGGCCCGCGGCAGCCGGTCGGCCCGCTCCAGCGCGCCCCTCAGCAGCCACTCGACGTGGGCGTTGGTGCTGCGCAGCTCGTCGGCCGCCCACCGGGCGAGCGCGGCGTGCACCGCGGGGTCGAGCCGCAGCAGCATCGACTTCCTGCCGGGCGGGCCGTCGCCCGCCGGCGCCGCGCTCACTGGTAGAGCGTCCCGGTGTTGACGACCGGCGTGACGTGCGAGTCGCTGCACAGGACGACGAGCAGGTTGGACACCATCGCGGCCTTGCGCTCCTCGTCGAGCTCGACGATGTTGCGCTCGTTGAGGCGCTCGAGCGCCAGCTCGACCATGCCGACCGCGCCCTCGACGATGCGGGTGCGCGCGGCGACCAGGGCGGAGGCCTGCTGGCGCTGCAGCATCGCCTGCGCGATCTCCTGCGCGTACGCCAGGTGGCTGATGCGCACCTCGACGATCTCGACCCCGGCGACGGTGATGCGGGCGGCGACCTCGCGGGCCAGCTCGCCGGCCACCTCGTCGGTCGAGCCGCGCAGCGTCACCTCGTCGTCCCGGCCGTCGTACGGGTGGGTGCCGGCGACGTGGCGCAGCGCCGACTCGGACTGGGTCGCCACGAAGGTCTGGTAGTCCTCGACCGCGAAGGTGGCCCGCGCGGTGTCGGCGACCTGCCAGACGACGATCGCGGCGATCTCGACCGGGCTGCCGTCGCTGTCGTTGACCTTGAGCCGGTTGGTCTCGAAGTTCTGCACGCGCACCGACACACCGCGCCGGGTGCTCAGCGGCAGCACCCACACCAGGCCGGTGCGGCGGACCGTCCCGGCGTAGCGGCCGAAGAACTGCACGACCCGCGTCCGGCCGGGCGACACGATCGACAGGCTGGTCAGGAGCACCAGCACGCCGAGGGCGCAGACCACGGCGACCGCGAGGCCCGGCAGGCTCACGGTCGCCGTCGCGGCGCCGCCGAGGGCGAGCAGCAGCACGACGAGCCCGACCGCGAAGAACCCGTTGCCCTGCAGCGCCGGCCGCTCCTCGACCTCGACGCGGGTGCCCTCGTGCCCGACGGGCTGACCCGCGGGCCGGGTGTCCTGCGACGGGTCGAGCGCGACGGCGCCCCTGCTGCTGTCCATAGGGACCTCCTGAAGACGGATGATGCAGAGTGATATCACTCTGCATCATCCGTCGTCAACGAGGTCTCAGCCCTCGACCACCGCACCCAGCGCCAGCACCAGCGCCGTCAGCACCGCGGCGAGCAGCAGCACGGTGACCACCACCGGGACCACCACCCAGCGGCGCTTGAACCGCCACCGGGGCCGCTCCGCGACCGGCGTCGCGGTCCGGGCGGGGGCGGCGGCCCGGGCCCGGGCCGGAGCCGGAGCGGGAGCCGGGGCCGGGGCCGTGACCGGGGCCGGGGTCGGGGCCGGGGCCGGGGCCGGGCGGGGAGCGGTCGACCGTCCCGAGCGCTCCCCCGACGCGCGCTCCGCCACCCGGCGCACCGCGGAGCCGGCCACCTTGCGGGTGGCCCGGGCGGCGAAGCGGCCGAGCTCGTCCAGGTCGATGCGCTCCACGGCCTCCTCCCGGGCGGGCGCGCGGCGCTCACGTCCGGGCGGTGTCGGCGCCGCACCCGCCGCGCTGGGGCCGGCCGCGACCGCCTCGAGGCCCGCCCGCGCCTGCTCCGCGCTGGTGCGGGCGGCGGGGTCGTTGACCAGCAGCCCCTCCACCAGCGGCTGCAGCGGCCCGGCCGACGTCGCCGCCGGCACCGGGTCGCTGGCGACCGCCAGGAGCGTGGCCAGCGGCTCGCCGAGGTCGAACGGCGGGTGCCCCTCGAGGGCGGTGAACAGCGTGGCACCGAGGGCCCACAGGTCGGAGGCCGCGGCCGGCTCCTCGCCGCGGACGCGCTCCGGCGCGATGTAGGACGGCGACCCCAGCAGGACACCCTGCCCGGTGAGGGACACGTCGCCGGTGCTGGTCGCGATCCCGAAGTCGGTGAGCCAGGCCCGGCCGCGCTCGCCCACCAGCACGTTGCCGGGCTTGACGTCGCGGTGCACGATCCCGGCGGCGTGCGCGGCGACCAGCGCGTCGAGCACGTCGAGGCCGATCCGGGCGGCCTGCCGGACCGGCAGCGGCCCGCTCTCGCGCAGCACCTCCGACAGGCTGCGCGACGGCACGTGCTCCATGACGATCCAGGGCCGGCCGTCCTCCTCGACGACGTCGTGGACGGTGGTGACCCGCGGGTGGTCCAGCCGGGCCGCGGCCCGAGCCTCCCGGAAGGTCCGCTCGCGCAGCAGCTGCCGCTCCGCGTCGGTCATCACCTCCGGGAACGTGACCTCCTTGACCGCGACGTCACGCCCGAGGACGCCGTCCGTCGCGAGCCAGACGCGCCCCATGCCGCCCGTGCCCAGCAGGCGCTGCAGCGCGTACCGGCCCGCGACGACCCGGTCCTCCTGAGCGTGCGCCACCCGCCAGGACTACCCCTGCGCCGCTCCGGCAACCGACGCGCCCGTCGTACCGTCGCCGCATGACCCCTGCCGGCGCCCGCGAGCTCGTCGCGCACGACCTGCACGGCCGCTGGGACGACCTGCTCGACGCCGCCCGTCGCCGCCCGCGCCTGGTGGCTCGAGCAGTGGCCGGACGGCGCGGCGTACGTCCCCGGGCTGCTCGCCCAGGACGTGCAGGAGGCCCTGCACGCCGGCCCCGACCCGACCTGGCCGCTGTGCCGGACCTGCGGCGACCACCCGCTGTTCGTCGAGCCGGACCTCGGCGAGGACTCCTTCTGGGTCTGCCACCGGTCGGGACTGCCGGTGGCCGAGGTGGGCCGGCTGCCCGAGGCGTGAGAATGGACCGGTGAGCGCTCCCGAGCAGCACAGCCCGCCCCTGTACGCCTGCGCGGCCGGCGCCGTGCTGCACGCCCACGCCGGCGACACCCTCGAGCCCGCCGTCCTGCTGCACACCTTCCTGCCGCCCGGGGCGGGCGACCGCATGCACGCCCCGGACGCCCGGGTGGACGTGCACGCCGACGGCCCGGGTGCCGCCACCGTCACCGTCCGGGTCCTCGCGGACGGGCAGTCGCTGTCGTGGCAGCTGCCCCTCGCGCCGCTGGTCGCAGCGCTGCCCGGGCAGTCGGGCCCGGACGGCCGGATGGTGCTGCTGGCCGTGGTCGACCGCGAGCCCGAGCCCGGGTTCTGGGGGCAGGCCGTCGACTGCGAGAGCCTGGCCGCCGAGCTCCAGCTGCCGGTGACCGACCTCCACGACGCCCTGCGCGGCCGGCTCACCCCCTGGCTCGCCGAGGACGTCGACCTGCTGCTGCACGACGACGCGCACGACCACGCCGCCGACCGCTCGCCGGCCCAGACGCTCGCGTCGGCGGTGCTGGCCCACTACCGCCACCAGCTCGACGCCCAGCAGACGACCGGGCGCCTGGTGCGCGGGCTCGAGTTCGGGCCGGAGTCGTTCCAGCTCGAGCTCGGGGGGCTGCTCAGCGCCGCGCTGGCGACCGCCGTCCGGGCCGCCGGGCCCGACGGCGTGGCGACCGTCGTCGCGCAGACCGGGCCGTTCGAGAGCGAGGTGCTGCGCCTGCTCACCGAGCTCCCGCACGCGCTGGCCCCGACATCCGGGGCGGCGCCCGGCAAGGCCGAAGCCGACCGCGTCGTGGAGGTGCTGCTCGGCGGCCCCGACCTCGAGGAGACGGCCCGGGCGGCGGTCAGCGCGATCGCCCGCCTGGCCCGCGGCGCGTACGGGCCGGACCTCGAGGACGAGCAGGTCCTGCAGCGGCTGGAGATGCTCGACGACGCCGGCCTCGCCCGGCTCGCCGAGCTGTGGGTGCAGCTCGCGGAGGCGGCGGCCGCCCGCGGCGACCGCGACGACGAGGCCGTGCTGCGGCTGCTGGACGGCATCACGGCCGCCGGCGGGCCGGGCCGGCGCTGGCTGCGCGACACCGCGGGGGCGCTCGGCGTGCTGTCCCGCGAGGTCGCCGGCCGGGCGGTCTCGCGGGTCTCCCCCGCGCTGGACGCGGTCGCGCCCCTGCTCGCCGACCCGCCGCCCGCCGAGGCCCACCCGGCGTCGGTGCAGGCCTGCCTCACCCTGGCGCGGTTCGTGCGCGCCCGCGGCGGCGTCGGCCCCGGCACCTGGCTCGCCGTGCCCGTCACCAGCGCCGCGGAGGCCGTGGGCGGCCGGCTCGCCGCGCAGGGCGACGGCGCGGTGCCCCTGGACCTGCTGGCCGAGCTGCTCGAGCGCGACGTCGAGGGACCCGACCTGCTCGACGCCTTCGTGTGCGCCACCTCCCAGCTGCTCTCCCAGCTCGAGCCGGGCGCCTCCTCCGAGCAGCGGGCGGTCGAGGTCGCCGAGGCGCTCGGGGCGGTGGCGCCCGGGCCCCGCGGCGCGCGCTGGCTGCTGACCGCCTGCCTGCGCGAGGCGCACGCCCACGACGCCGGCGCCCCCGACCTCGGCGTCCACCTGCTCGGCGAGCCCGAGGTCGACGCCGACCGGCTCGCCGCCCGCGCGGGCGTCGGCGGCATGCTCGGCGCCGGCCTGTCCGTGCTCGGCGCGCTGGCCCAGGCCTTCGGCGACGCGGCCGACCTCGGCCGCGAGGAGCTCGTCGCCGTCGTGCTGCCGGCCGCGCTGGCCGAGCACGAGCTGCTGCGCGAGCCCGCCTGACCGCTCACCTCACCAGGTGAGGCGCAGCTCCAGCTCGGCCGACGGGGCGGTCGGGTCGTCCGCGTCCACGACGGCCAGCAGACGCGCTCCGTCGTCCAGCAGCTCGACCACCCCGAGCCCCTCGACCTTCTGCACGACGCCCTCCACCTCGGGCAGCCCGACCAGGTCGACCACGGCGTCGCCGTCGAGCAGCGCGAGGGCGGCCCCGACGACCGGCCCGTCGTCGTAGGCGTTCGGGGTGTCCTCGGCGGCGGCGCTGAGCAGCACCCGCCCGCCCGGCAGCGCCACCGCGTCGGTGGCGGACAGGCCGACGCCCAGGACCGAGCCCAGGTCGTACGTCCGGGGGTTCTTGATCCGCACCTCGGCGGGGTCGAGCCGGCCGAGCAGCGCCTCGACGACCCCCGCCAGGTCGACGTCGACGCTGGCGCTCGGCACGCCGGCCGCGAGGTTGCCGCGCTGGAACCACCGCAGCACCGCGCCGTTGCGGGCCACGCCCTCGATGTCGAGCTGCCCCACCTCGACGGCCAGCGCGTCGGCGATCGCCAGGTACAGCGCGTCGAGCGGGCCGGAGGCCACCTGCGGCTCCGGCAGGTCGGCGACGAGCACCGCCCGCCGCCGGCGCTCGGTCGTCCCGGAGCCCAGCAGCAGGACCCCGGGCGCGCCGCTGTCGAGCAGCAGGCCGCACGACGACTCGAGGTCGGGCTTGAGGTGCTTGGTCCCGTCGGCCTCGCTGAAGACGTCGTGCCCCTCGACCGGCGGCAGCAGCCGCAGCCGCGCGACGGAGTCGCCGCGCACCCAGGCGCCGTGCGTCCCGTCGTCCTGGGCCACGAGCCAGCCGCCGCCGAGCGGGGCCAGGGCCGACGCGGCGCGCACCGGCGACCCGTCGTCGAACCGCAGGGGGCGCACGCCCTCCACCTGCACCTGCATGAGTGATCTCCTCCGTGGACGGCTGCCCCGTTGCTGCCCCGTACGCGGTGCCGCACCCTACGTTGGCCGCATGGAGGAGCTCGAGGGCCTGCCGGTGCTGCACTGCGCCGACGAGGCCGCGTGGCGCGACTGGCTGGTCGAGCACGGCGAGGCCGCTGCGGGCGTGTGGCTCGTGTTCGCCAAGAAGGGCTCGGGCGTCGCCAGCCAGAGCTACGCCGAGGCCGTGGACGAGGCGCTGTGCTCCGGCTGGGTCGACGGCAAGAAGCTGACCCGCGACGCGCAGACCTACGTCCTGCGCTTCACGCCGCGCCGTCCCCGCAGCGCCTGGTCGCAGGTCAACGTGGACAAGGTGGCGCGGCTGACCGCCGAGGGGCGGCTGCGGCCGGGCGGGCACGCGGCGGTCGAGACGGCGAGGGCGAACGGGCAGTGGGAGCGGGCGTACGCGCCGCCCAGCACCATGCAGGTGCCGGACGACCTGCGCGCGGCGCTCGACGCCGAGCCCGCCGCGGCGAAGGCGTTCGCCGGGCTGGACGGCACGAACCGCTACGCCGTCCTGCACCGCGTCCAGGACGCGAAGCGGCCGCAGACCCGGGCCCGGCGGATCGAGACGTACGTCGCGATGCTGGCGCGGGGGGAGCGCCTGCACCCCCGACGGACCGGGTCGTGACGGGCCCGGCGGGCGCCTCCCCGCTCAGAGCAGGTCGCCGGCCAGCGCGGCCCAGTCGGCCTGCGGGGCGTCGGCGAGGTCGCGGCCGAGCACCTGGACGCACACGTGGGACGCCCCCGCCGCCAGGTGCTCCTGCACGCGGGCGACCGCCGCGTCGCGGCCGCGGGCGACCATCGCCGCCTTGAGCCGCTCGCTGCCCCCGCGCACGAGGTCCTCCTCCGCGAAGCCCTGCCGCAGCCAGCTGGCCCGGTAGTTGGCCAGCCCGGTGTAGACCTCCAGGTGGTCGTGGGCCCGCCGCCGCCACTCGTCCTCGTCGGCGCCGAGCACCACGGCCTGCTCGACCGCGAGCACCGGTCCCTGCCCGAGGACCTCGCGGGCCTGCGCCGTGTGCTCGGGCGTGACGAGGTACGGGTGGGCGCCCTGCGCGCGGTCGCGGGACAGCTCGAGCATCCGCGGCCCGAGCGCGGCGAGCACGCGGGGCGGCGGCTGCTGCCCGCCGGCGGCGGCGTACGGCGCGGCGTCGAGCGCGTCGAGGTACTCGCGCATCGCGGCCAGCGGCCGGCCGTAGGAGTGCCCGCGCATGCGCTCGACCAGCGGGGCGTGGCTGACGCCGAGGCCGAGCACGAACCGCCCCGGGAAGGCCGCCTCGAGGGTGCGGGCCGCCGAGCCGGCCGAGACGGCGTCGCGCCCGTAGATGCTGGCGATGCCGGTGGCGACGACGATCCGCTCGCTCGCCGACAGGTGGAGCTGCGCGGCGGTGAAGGCCTCCCGGCCGTACGCCTCGCCGAACCACAGCGCGCCCCAGCCCTGCGCGTCGAGCGCGGCGACCGCGTCGCGCGCGGCCGGCACCTCCAGGGCGTCGAGCGCGGCGGTCCAGATGCCCACGCGTCCCAGGTCCGTCATGCCGTCACCACCAGGGCGCCGGCCAGCGCCAGCGGCAGCAGCGGGTCCTGCAGCGCGCGGTGGACCCGGACCACGCGCTCGCCGGTCGCGGCGCTGGCCCGGGCGACCTCGTCGCCGGCCGCGTCGGCCACCACGACGTCGCCGGCGTCGTCGACCCGCAGCCCGCCCACCGGCTGCCCGGCGCTCACGAGCGCCCAGCGCCCCTGCTCGGGCACCAGCGCGCCGACCTCGCCGGCCCCGGGGCGCTCGACGACGACCGCCGCGCCGCGCAGCGACGCCGAGCGCGTGAGGAGCAGCAGCGGCGCCCCCGCCGGGTCGCGCACCGTCAGCCGGGCGGTCCGCAGCCGGTCGAGGAGCCCCTGCCCCAGCTGCCCGACGACGCTGCCGAGCGCCCGGCCGTCCGGCGACCGGACGCCGCGCACCTCGCCGGTCGGGTCGAGGACGAGCGCGGGCTCGGTGAGCAGCGAGCCGGCGGCCCGCACCCGGACGACCCCGGCCTCAGCGGCCGCCGCGGGACGGCCCGGCAGCGGCCGCACCGACGGCGCCCCGTCCTGCACCGTGGCGTCCGTCCAGCGGGCGCCATCCCACCAGCGCAGGTCGGCCTCGCGGGCGGGGTCGGCGTACCAGCCGGGCTGCGGGGAGCTCGTCATGCCCTGATGGTGCCGTACGGGACGTGCGACGCGCCCGGGCGGCGGGCAGGGTCCCCGCATGACCGCACCCGCCGTCCCGTCCGACTCCGTCGCGCTGCCCAGCGGCGCCCGCATGCCGCTGCTGGGCTTCGGCACCTGGCAGCTGGAGGGCGACTCGGCCCGCGCGTCCACCGCGGTGGCCCTCGGGGCGGGCTACCGCCACCTCGACACCGCGACGATCTACGGCAACGAGCGCGAGGTCGGCGCCGCCCTCGCGGAGGCCGGCGAGCCGGTCTTCGTGACGACCAAGCTGCCGCCGGACTCGGCCGGCCAGGCCCGCCAGGTGCTCGAGCAGTCGCTGGAGATGCTCGGCCTGGACGCCGTCGACGGCCGTCCCGGTGTGGGAGGCGTTCGTGCAGGCGCAGGCCGACGGGCTGGCCCGCGACATCGGGGTGAGCAACTTCGGCCTCGACCTGCTCGACGAGGTCACCGCCGCGACCGGCGTGCAGCCGGCCGTCAACCAGATCCGGTGGAGCCCGCTGCTGTTCGACCGCGCGGTGCTCGACGGCCACCGCGAGCGGGGCGTCGTGCTCGAGGGCTACAGCGGCCTCAAGGGCGGCACGCTCACCGACCCCACCATCACCGCCATCGCGGAGCGGCTCGGCCGCACCCCGGCGCAGGTGGTCGTGCGCTGGCACCTGCAGCACGAGAGCGTCGTCATCCCGCGCTCGTCGAACGCGGAGCGCATCGCGGCCAACGCCGACGTCGACGGGTTCACCCTGACCGACGACGACGTGGCCGCGATGGACGCGCTCGGGGGCTGACCCGCTACGAGGTGTGGTGCACGTCCGCCAGCCGGTAGACCGGCGTCGGGATGCCCTCGGCGCGGGCCTTGAGCTGCAGCGCCAGGTAGAGCGAGTAGTGCCGCGACTGGTGCAGGTTGCCGCCGTGGAACCACAGCCCGTCCTGCTGCGTGGGCTTCCACATGTTGCGCTGCTCGCCCTCCCACGGGCCGGGGTCCTTGGTCGTGTCGGACCCGAGCCCCCAGACCTTGCCGACCCGGTCGGCGACCTCCTGGCTGATCAGGTCGGCCGCCCAGCCGTTCATCGAGCCGTAGCCGGTCGCGTAGACCACCAGGTCGGCCTCGAGCTCGGTGCCGTCCGCCAGCACGACCGACCGCTCGGTGAGGTGGTCGACCTGCCCGTGCGCCAGCCGCACCGACCCGTCGGCCACCAGCTCGGCGGCACCCACGTCGATGTAGTAGCCGGAGCCCCGGCGCAGGTACTTCATGAACAGGCCCGAGCCGTCGTCGCCCCAGTCGTGGCGGAAGCCGACCGCCTCCAGCCGGTCGTAGAAGTCGGCGTCGCGCTCGGCCATCTGCCGGTACGCCGGGATCTGGAACTCGTGCATGATCCGGTACGGCAGCGACGCGAAGACGAGGTCGGCCTTCTCGGTGGTCGTGCCGGCGGCCAGCGCCCGCTCGGAGTAGAGGTCGCCGAGCCCGAACTCCATGAGCGAGTCGCTCTTGACGATGTGGGTCGAGGACCGCTGCACCATCGTCACGTCCGCGCCGTGCTCCCACAGCGCGCCGCAGATGTCGAAGGCGGAGTTGTTGCTGCCGATGACCACGCACTTCCTGCCGGCGTACGCGTCGGGGCCCGGGTGCGCGGAGGAGTGGTGCTGGTCGCCCTCGAAGACGTCCGCCCCGGGCAGCGTCGGGACGTTGGGCTTGCCGGCCATGCCGGTCGCCATCACCAGCTGCTTCGGGCGCAGCGTGACCGGCTTGCCCTCCCGCTCGACGGTGACCGTCCACTCCTGCTTCTCGTCCGACCAGCTCGCGCTCGTGGCGTAGGTGCTGGTCCAGTACGGCACCTCCATGACGTTGACGTACGACTCGAGCCAGTCGCCGATCTTGTCCTTGGGCGCGAAGACCGGCCAGTTGTCCGGGAACTTCAGGTACGGCAGGTGGTCGTACCAGACCGGGTCGTGCAGGCACAGGCTCTTGTAGCGGCTGCGCCACTGGTCGCCCGGCCGCGGGTGCTTGTCGATGACCAGGCTCGTCACCCCGAGCTGGCGCAGCCGCGCGCCGAGCGCGATGCCGCCCTGCCCGCCGCCCACCACGAGCACGTACGGCTGCGTGGTCGACCCGAGGTCCTCGGCCTCGCGCTGGCGCCGCTCGCTCCAGGTGGTCCGGTCGCGGTGGGCGCCGTGCTCGGCGCCGGCCGGCCGGCGGTCGCGCAGCGGCTCCTCGTGCCCGGTGAGCTCGTACAGCGTCGTCAGCAGCGTCCAGGCCCGCGCCTCGCCGCCCTCCTCGACGAGCCGGAGGAGCCCCCGGCCGCGGCCGACCGCCGTGCGGAAGCGGATCCAGGCGGTGGTCACCCCGTCGGCCGCCGTCGGCTCCTCCTCGGTCTCGAAGCCCGACGGGTCCGTCGTCTCGAGGGTGGCGCCGAGCAGGTCGGCGACGCCGGCGGGGTCCTCGACGGTGGTGAGGTTCCAGGAGAACGCCACCAGGTCGCGCCAGAAGCTGGTGCCGGCGAACATCCCGGCGGCCCGTTCGACGTCCCGCGCGCGGACCGCGGCCTCGAACCCGGCCAGCCAGGCGTCGACCTGCTGCTGCGGGTCGCCCGTCGCCGTGGTCGGCTCCAGCGTCTGCGTCATCGGCACTCCTCGTCGCTCTGCGGTGTGACCGCGAGCACACCGCACGCCCCCGGCCGACGGGAACCGTTGCAGGCCGTTGCACGCGTCCCCCGTGTGGTCGGCGTCACAGCGGCCTAGTCTCGAGCGGCGAGGAGGGCCGATGACCGGGTCGAGCGTGGTGCCGTCCGGCACCGACCTGTCGCGGCACGCCCGCGACCTCGCCCGGGTCCACGACGCGGTCCTCGGCGGGACCCGCCCGCCGATGGCGCCCCGCCCCCTGGTGAGCCGCTCCTGGTCGCGGGTCATGCGCAGCGGCCACGACCCGCACGGCCGGGCCCGCCCTGCCCTGGCCGCGGCCGAGCTGGAGCGCCGGCGCCGGGAGTCGCCCCTGGCGGCCGTGGTGGACGAGCTGCGCGCCGTGCTGGGCCCGGTCGCCGACGCGTCGCGGTTCGTCGTGGTGATCGCCGACGCCGACGGGGTCGTGCTCTGGCGCGAGGGCGCGGCCGGGGTGCGGCTGCGCGCCGACGACCTGGGCTTCACCGAGGGCGCCCTCTGGACCGAGGAGCAGGTCGGCACCAACGCCATCGGCACGGCCCTGGCCGAGGCCGCGCCCGTGCAGCTGTTCTCCGCCGAGCACTACGAGCAGGCGCAGCACCCCTGGTACTGCTGCGCCGCCCCGGTCCACGACCCCCGTACGGGCGAGGTGCTGGGGGTGGTCGACGTGAGCGGTCCCGCGCTGTCGCTGCACCCGGCCATCGGCGCGCTCGTCGACACCGCGGTGCGCCTGGCCGAGTCGCAGCTGTGGCGCCACCACCGCACCCGGCTCGACGAGCTGCGACGGGCGGCCGGTCCGCTGCTGGCCGCCGTGCGCGGGCCGCTCCTGCTCGTCGACGACCTCGGCTGGGTCGCCCACGCGGACGGGGTGGGCGCGGCCGAGCGCGTCGCGGCCCCCCGCGCCGGCCGCGCGCTGGTGGTGCCCGGGCTGGGCCTGTGCGTGCCGGAGCAGGTCGGCGGCGGCTGGCTGGTCCGGCCCCGCGAGGCCGCGCGCAGCATCACGGCCACCCTGGTGCTCGGCGACCGGCCGGTCCTCGAGGTCCGCACGGACGGCGAGCCGTGGCGGGCACCGCTGACCCGGCGCCACGCCCAGCTGCTCGTCCTGCTGCACCGGGCCGGCCCGGGCGGGCTGTCCGCCGCCCAGCTCAGCGCGGCGGTGTACGGCGACGCCGACCACGTCGTCACCGTGCGGGCCGAGGTCTCCCGGCTGCGCCGGGCGGTGGGGGCGCTGGTCGACACGTCCCCGTACCGGCTGTCGGATCAGCTGTCGCTGTCGGTCCCCGCGTAGCGGAACACCGAGAGCGTGCCGTCGCCCTCGTTGCCGGTGACCAGCAGCCCGCGGCCCGGCAGCGCGAGGATGCCCTCGGGCTCGTCGCCGGTCGCCAGCACCTGCAGCAGGCGGGGCGAGCGCCCGTCGCGCAGCGCGTACACGAGCACCGCGTCGCCGCGCTCGCTGCCGATGAGCACGAGGTCGCGGCCCCCGTACGCCGCCACCTCCGCGCCCTCGAGCTCCGCGCCCTTGCTGTCGCTGCGGTCGTCCGGGTAGCGGCCCGCGCGGGCCAGGGCGACCTCCGCCCGACGCTCCCGGTGCACGACGTCCCCGGTCTCGGAGAAGATCGTCCAGCCGCGACCGCCGCTCGGCGTCGGCGCCAGGTCGCCCTCGTCGGCGGTGACCAGGTCGCCGGCCGGCGTCCACCGCACGGCGTCCGGCTCGCGCGGCGCGATCAGGCGCTCGGTGAAGGAGACGACGCCGTCGTCCTGCAGGTCGAGGTTGCTCCGGTAGGTCTTGCCGGCGGAGAACGAGCTGGTCACCCGCAGCGCGTCGAGGTCGACGACGGCGACCGCGTTGTTCTCCTGCAGGGTGACCGCCGCGCGGTGCCGGTCGTCGACGTCGACGAACTCCGGCTCCGGGTCGCGGGCGTACCGCGCACCCGGCAGACCGGTGAGCGCCACCCGGTCGGCCTGCCAGCGCGCGACCGGCCCGGTGAGGTCGACGACGGCGAGGTGGCCGGGCGGGCCCTGCGGCAGCCCGCCCTCGACGCCGTCGACGACCAGTTCCTCGTCGCGCTGGTTCTCCACCGCGATCGCGGCGACCTCGCCGTCGGGGCTGATCGAGACGGAGTCGGGCTGCCCGCCGAGGTCGATCCGGCTGCGCACCCGGCGCTGGACCAGGTCGACGACGGCGAGGTGGCCGGACGGCGTGGGAAAGGCGCCGTCCGTGGTGTCGACCGCGACGAGCGCGAGCGTCCCCCGCGGGGTCACGGCGACGGACGTCGGCTCACCGCCCAGGTCGATGGTCGCGAACTGCCGCGGCGCGGCCGGCCGGCTCAGGTCGACCAGGCCGATGCGCTGCTGGGAGGAGTCGGTGTAGAGCACGGTGCGGCCGTCCGGAGTCGCGGCGAGGATCTCGGCGACGTCGCCGCCGACCCGGAACGTCGACACCGGCGCGAACGGGCCCTGCCCACCGGCGGAGGCGGGCAGGGGCGCGACGGTCAGCAGACCGGCGGTGCAGGCCGCGAGGGCGAGCGCCAGCAGAGGGCGGCGGGGCACGGGGGTCTCCAGGCGTCGGGGCTCTCGACGCTGGCAGCCCCGCCTGTCGCGCCGGGGGCGGGCAGGTGAACGGCGGGCGACCAGTCGGGTCAGCTCTCGAGCGAGGCGAGGAAGGCCAGGGCCCGGTCCCACAGCAGCTCCGCCTGCACGGGCAGGTGCTCCCCCGGCAGGCCCGGGTCGGTGAACAGGTGCTCCTCGCCCGGGTAGACGTGCAGCGAGGCCCGCGCGCCGGAGCGGGCGACCTGCTCCACGAGCGCCGCGGGCTGGCCCGGCTCGACCCAGCGGTCCCCGACGGCGTGGTGGACCTCGACCGGGACGCCCGGCCAGTCGCCGCGGTAGGCGCTGCCGGCGTGCAGCAGCAGCGCGCCGCGCACGTCCGCCCGCCGGGCCGCGATCCGGGTCGCGAGGACCGCGCCCAGGCTCAGCCCCGCCACGACGACCGGCCCGTGCGGCGACACGGCGGCCTCGGCCCTGTCCTGCAGCAGGGAGCGGCCGAGGGAGCCGGCGTGCGCCACCCCCTCGTCGGCGTCGGTGAACGTGCGGCCGTCGTACAGGTCGGGCGCGTGCACGACGTGACCGGCCGCCCGGAGCCGCTCGGCGTGCTCGGCGATGCCCGGGCGCAGCCCGAGCGCGGAGTGCAGCAGCACGACGTCCATCAGCGCAGCGCCCGGGCCGCGGCGCCGTCCAGGACGAGCAGGAAGGCGCCCTGCACGAGCACCGCCCAGCCGTCGCCGGCCCAGCGGGTGCGCCGCACGAGCCAGGCGCCCGCCGCGAGGTAGCCGACGTCGAGGCCGGCGTTGAGCAGCAGCACCCGGCGCAGCCGCCGCGGGTCGGTGGGGCCGCTGCGCGCGCGCTTGCGACCGCCGACGTACGCGATGAGGCCGTCGACGGCTCCCCACGCCGCCGTCTGCCGGCCGAAGCCGCGGGTGCGCGGCGAGGCGCTGAGCGCCCCGCCGACCAGCACCGACCCGGCAGCCCAGCCGCCGAGCACCTGCGTGAGCCGCACCTCGACGTCCGTCATGGGACGCCACCCTGCCAGGCCGGGTCAGACGACGGGCGAGCCCTGGGCCGGCTCGGCCGCGCCGCGCAGGCGCGCCCCGATCGCGGGCAGCATGCGCACGGCCACCTGGGGGTCGTCGTGCACCAGCGTCGTGAACTCCTGCCGGCTCAGGACCAGCAGCTGCAGGTCGCTGGCCGCCGTGACGGTCGCGTTGCGCGCCTTGCCGTCGAGCAGCGCGAGCTCGCCGAAGAAGTCACCGGCACCGAGCGTGGCGAGCTCGCGGCCGCCCGAGGTGACGGTGACCGTGCCGTCGAGCAGCACGAAGAACTCGGCGCCCGGCTCGCCCTCGCGGCACAGGACGTTGCCGGCCTTGGCGCTGAGCTCGGTGCACAGCTGGGCGATCCCTTCGAGGTGCTTGCGGTCGGTGTCCGCGAACAGCGGGACGGCCCGGATCCGGTCGAGCTTGGCGTCGTGCCGCACGGGGTTCTCCTCGGAGTCGGTGGTGTGGTCGCTGTCGTGCCCGCCCGCGACGGGCTCCACCCGCCCGGGAACGCCGACGGGGCGGCCCTCCGCAAGGAGGACCGCCCCGTCGCTGGTGCGTGGTGCGCGGGTGCCTGGACTAGAAGTCCATGCCGCCCATGCCGCCGTCGCCGCCCGGCATGCCGCCGCCGGCCGGGGTCTTCTCCGGCTTGTCGGCGATGACCGCCTCGGTGGTGAGGAACAGCGCCGCGATGGAGGCGGCGTTCTGCAGGGCCGAGCGGGTCACCTTGGCGGGGTCGATGATGCCGGTGGCGATCATGTCGACGTACTCGCCGGTGGCCGCGTTGAGGCCCTGGCCGATCTCCAGGTTGCGGACCTTCTCCACGACGACGCCGCCCTCGAGGCCGGCGTTGACCGCGATCTGCTTGATCGGGGCCTCGAGCGCCAGGCGCACGATGTTGGCGCCGGTCGCCTCGTCACCGGTCAGGTCGAGCTTGTCGAACGCGGTCTTGCTGGCCTGCAGCAGCGCCACGCCACCGCCGGCGACGATGCCCTCCTCGACGGCCGCCTTGGCGTTGCGCACGGCGTCCTCGATGCGGTGCTTGCGCTCCTTGAGCTCGACCTCGGTGGCCGCGCCGACCTTGATGACGGCCACGCCGCCGGCCAGCTTGGCGAGGCGCTCCTGGAGCTTCTCGCGGTCGTAGTCGGAGTCGGACTTCTCGATCTCGGCGCGGATCTGGTTCACGCGACCGGAGATCTGGTCGGCGTCGCCCGCACCCTCGACGATGGTCGTCTCGTCCTTGGTGATGGTCACCTTGCGCGCCCGGCCGAGCAGCTCGAGGCCCGCGGTGTCGAGCTTGAGGCCGACCTCCTCGGAGATGACCTCGCCGCCGGTGAGGATCGCGATGTCCTGCAGCATGGCCTTGCGGCGGTCGCCGAAGCCGGGGGCCTTGACGGCGGCCGACTTGAAGGTGCCGCGGATCTTGTTGACGACCAGGGTCGCGAGCGCCTCGCCCTCGACGTCCTCGGCGATGATCGCCAGCGGACGGCCGGACTGCATGACCTTCTCCAGCAGCGGGAGCAGGTCCTTGACGGAGCCGATCTTGCTGTTGACGACCAGGACGTACGGGTCGTCGAGCACGGTCTCCATGCGCTCGGGGTCGGTCACGAAGTAGGGGCTGATGTAGCCCTTGTCGAAGCGCATGCCCTCGGTGAGCTCGAGCTCGAGGCCGAAGGTGTTGCTCTCCTCGACGGTGATGACGCCCTCCTTGCCGACCTTGTCCATGGCCTCGGCGATGATCTCGCCGACCGTGGTGTCAGCAGCGGAGATGGAGGCCGTGGAGGCGATCTGCTCCTTGGTCTCCACGTCCTTGGCGGCGTTGCCGATCGCCTCGACGACGGACGCGACGGCGGCCTCGATGCCCTTCTTCAGGCCCATCGGGTTGGCGCCGGCGGCGACGTTGCGCAGGCCCTCGCGCACGAGCGCCTGGGCGAGCACGGTGGCGGTGGTGGTGCCGTCACCCGCGACGTCGTCGGTCTTCTTGGCGACCTCCTTGACGAGCTCGGCCCCGATCTTCTCGTACGGGTCCTCGAGCTCGATCTCCTTGGCGATCGAGACGCCGTCGTTGGTGATCGTGGGGGCGCCCCACTTCTTCTCCAGGACGACGTTGCGGCCCTTCGGGCCGAGGGTGACCTTGACGGCGTCGGCGAGCTGGTTCATCCCGCGCTCGAGACCGCGCCGGGCCTCCTCGTCGAAGGCGATGATCTTGGACATGCGGTGGGTCCTCCCGGTAGGGACGTACGTGCTGACGTCGGCGGCGCCCGCGACGGACGACCGGGCTGGCCCGGTCTCGCTGCCTCGTCTGGCACTCGGCACGTAGGAGTGCCAGTCACTTCTAGCACTCTCCCCCCGTGAGTGCAAGGCGCTCAGGGCGCCCCGGGGCCCCCGCCCGCACGACCGCCAGCGGCCTGCAGGGCCGCCTTGTGCTCCGCGGCGTCGAGGTCGACGCGGACCTGCCCGCCGAGGTCCGCCAGCGCCTGCATCACCTGCTCGGTGAGGGCCCGGACCTGCTCCTTCTCGGCCTCCGGCCGAGCGGCGCGCGGCGGCGGCGCGATCGCCTCGCCGATGCGCACCTCGATGCGGCCGAGCCGGGGCCGGATGCTGCCGATCGGCATCACGCGGTCGGTGCCGACCATCGCCACCGGGACGATGGGCACCCCGGTCTCCAGCGCCATCCGGGCGGCTCCCGTCTTGCCCCGGTAGAGCCGGCCGTCGGGGCTGCGCGTGCCCTCGGGGTAGACGCCGACGAGCATGCCGCGGCGCACCGCGCGGGCACCCGCCGCCAGCGCGGCCGCGGCGGCGTCGCCGTCGGAGCGGTCGATGGGGATCAGGCCCGTGCCCCGCACGAACCCGGCCTTGAGGCGACCGCGCACGCCGCGACCGGTGAAGTACTCCATCTTGGCCAGGAACGTCATGCGCCGCCGCGTCATGATCGGCAGGAACAGCGAGTCGCACATGGACAGGTGGTTGCTGGCCATGACCGCCCCGCCGCGCGCCGGCACGTGCTGCTCGCCGGTGACGGCCGGCCGGTACAGCACCCGGAACACCGGCCGCAGGCTGTACTTCACGAACCAGTAGAACAACGCGTCCTCCGTCTCGGCGGGCCCCGTCAGCCCGACCGTCCTCCCCCCGAGCGGCGCCGGGCAAGCAGGCGTCGGGGCGGGCGGGAGCAGGTCATCGTGCCCGTCCCGTGTGCGGCCCGGGCGGCGGGGCACTGCACCGCCATGACGACACTCACGGTGGAGCTGGACAAGGAGCAGGCGCGCAACGCGGTCGGGGCGGTGTCGGTGGCCCTCGGGGCCGCGGCCGTGCTCGCCCCGCGGACGACGGCGGGCGCCTTCGGGGTGCGGGCCGGCGGAGCGCTGCCGCTGCTCGTCCGCATGGTCGGCGTGCGCAACGCGGTCATGGGCCTGCGCACGCTGGAGGCGACCGGCGACGAGCAGGCCAGGGCGGTGCAGGCGGGCTTCGTGGTCGGCGCCGTCGACGCCGTCGCGGTGCTGGCGGCGTGGCGCGCCGGCCTGGTGACGCGCAAGGCCGCCCTCGGCGTCCTGCTCGTCCTCGGGGGCATCGCCGCGCTCGGCGCCGCCGCCGCCAAGGACTGACCCGGACCGGCCGCCCACGACGGGGGCCGGACGCGCAGGAGAGCCGGGACGCGGATCGCGTCCCGGCCCTCCTGCGTGCGCGCTAGCGGCGGGTGGAGCCGTGCGTGTCCTTGTCCGTGGAGTCGTCGTGCACCTTGCGCTTGATTAGCCCGGCCAGACCGATCAGGCCGAGCAGGCCCCAGAGGCCCTGCTTGTCGTCGCCGGCACCGGCCTGGTCACCGGTCTGGGCGAGGACGGCGCTGGGGGCGACCGGCGCGGCGGAGGCGGCCGGGGCGGTGGCGGCGAGGCCGCCGAGCAGGGTCGAGGTGAGGGCGACCGCGGTGAGGGTCTTGCGCATGGGGGTGCTCCTGTGTCTGGAGAGGTGTGGGGGGAGGTCGTGCGGGTCGAGCAGCTAGATCCGGCGGCTGCCGCTGCCGTCGCCGTCGACGTCGCCGATGGGCTGCCCACCGGTCGTGCCGGAGGTGCCCGTCGCGCCGGTCGTGCCGGTCGACCTCGTGGTGGTCGTGTCCGTCACCGGGGCCTTGGTGGTCGTCGGGCCGGTGCCGCGGACGGGGGCGGGGCGCGCCGCGCGGCGCTCCGTGATCTTCTTGTAGCCGAAGAGCCCCAGCATGCCGGTGAGGCCGATCAGGCCGTACTTGGCGGTGTCGTCGTCGCCGTCCTCGGACAGCGGCTCGCGGTCCAGTTCCTGCGCGAGGACCACGGGGGACGGTGCCGTCGCCGGCTCGGCCCAGGCGGCCTGCGTCGCGACGGGGCTCAGGGCGACTGCCCCGAGGACTCCCGCTGCGGCCAGTGCTCTGCGCATGTCGTGCTCTCCTCGCCTAGGGGAGGACCCGGTGGTGGAGGTCCTCCTGTTCGGGCAGCGGAGTGCCCGTGCGCAAGTGACGCAACCGGGACACCACCCTTCCCCCCGGTGCCGCGCGAGGCGCCGGGGGGCCCCGTGCGGCACCCTGTACCGGCGTCGTGTTGGGTGGGTCACGCCTGCTGCGCGCCCGATGGGCGTGCGGGGGCTCGAGGAGGTCACTGTGGGGCTCAAGGACACCTTCATGGGGTGGCCGGTGCTGCGTCAGCTCACCGGCGACGACCCGCTGGGCCGAGGAGCCGCGGCGCGCTCGCCGCGGACCGCGGCGCTGCAGCCGCGCACCGCCACGGCCGACCGCGTCGTGCAGAGCGTGTGCCCGTACTGCGCCGTCGGCTGCGGGCAGAAGGTCTTCGTCAAGGACGAGCGGGTCGTGCAGATCGAGGGCGACCCCGACTCGCCCGTCTCCCGCGGCCGGCTGTGCCCCAAGGGCTCCGCGAGCGAGCAGCTCGTCAACAGCCCCACCCGGGTCACGACCGTGAAGTACCGCGCGCCCTACGCCACGGAGTTCCAGGACATCCCGCTGCAGCAGGCCATGGAGATGGTGGCCGACCGCGTGAAGGAGTCCCGCGACCGCACCTGGCAGGACGTCGACGACTCCGGCCGCACCGTCCGCCGCACCCTCGGGTTCGCGTCGCTGGGCGGGGCCACGCTGGACAACGAGGAGAACTACCTCATCAAGAAGCTGTTCACCGGCCTGGGCGCCATCCAGGTCGAGAACCAGGCCCGCATATGACACAGCTCCACCGTCCCCAGTCTGGGGGCCTCGTTCGGACGCGGCGGAGCCACGTCCTTCCTGCAGGACCTGGCGAACAGCGACTGCATCGTCATCCAGGGCTCGAACATGGCCGAGTGCCACCCGGTCGGGTTCCAGTGGGTCATGGAGGCCAAGGCGCGCGGCGCCAAGGTCATCCACATCGACCCGCGCTTCACGCGCACGTCGGCGGTCGCTGACGCGCACGTCCCGCTGCGCGCCGGCTCCGACATCGCCTTCCTCGGCGGGATCATCAACCACATCCTCGCCAACGACCTGTACTTCCGGGACTACGTCGTCAGCTACACCAACGCCGCGACGCTGGTGCGCGAGGACTTCAAGGACACCGAGGAGCTCGACGGGCTGTTCTCCGGCTACGACGAGGAGTCCGGGACCTACGACGCCGAGTCGTGGCAGTACGCGGGCCAGGGCGGCGAGTCGAGCCAGGAGGGCGACCGCTCGCAGGCCCAGGGCTCCGGCGACGACCAGAGCGGCCAGGACGACCCCGGGGTCAACCCGGGCGGCGGCGCCTCGGTCGACGCGAGCGACGAGCACCCGGCCTCGGAGAAGAGCCGCGCCTCGGGGCACGAGCTCGGCGGCCGCGGCGCGACCCTCGAGTCCTCGGTGGTCGAGCGCGACGAGACCCTGCAGCACCCCCGCACGGTCTTCCAGGTGCTCAAGCGCCACTACGCCCGCTACACGCCCGAGCTGGTCGAGCAGGTGTGCGGCGTCCCGCAGGAGCAGTTCCTGCAGGTCTGCGCCGACGTCACCGCCAACAGCGGCCGCGAGCGCACGACGGCCTGGGTCTACTCCGTGGGCTGGACGCACCACTCGACCGCGGTCCAGTACATCCGCGGCTCGGCGATCATCCAGCTGCTGCTCGGCAACATGGGCCGGCCCGGCGGCGGGATCATGGCGCTGCGCGGCCACGCGAGCATCCAGGGCTCGACCGACATCCCGACCCTGTTCAACCTGCTGCCGGGCTACCTGCCGATGCCGAAGGCGGGCGAGCACGACACCTATGCCGAGTACCTCGGCGGCATCTCCAGCGACGGCATGAAGGGCTTCTGGACCAAGGCCGACGCGTACGCCGCCAGCATGCTCAAGGCCTGGTGGGGCGACGCGGCGACGCCGGAGAACGACTTCGCCTACGACTACCTGCCGCGGCTCACCGGCGACCACGGCACCTTCCAGACCGTGTTCGACATGAACGACGGCAAGGTCGACGGCTACTTCGTCGTCGGCCAGAACCCCGCCGTCGGGTCCGCCCACAGCAAGCTGCAGCGCACCGGCCTGGCCAAGCTCAAGTGGCTGGTCGTGCGCGACCTGCAGCTCATCGAGACGGCGACCTTCTGGAAGGACTCCCCGGAGATCGAGACCGGGGAGCTCGTCACCGAGGACATCGGCACCGAGGTCTTCTTCTTCCCCGCGGCGACGCACACGGAGAAGGAGGGGACGTTCACCCAGACCCACCGGATGCTGCAGTGGCGACACAAGGCGGTGGAGCCGCCGGGCGACGCCCGCAGCGAGCTGCACTTCTACTACCACCTGGGCCGCATGCTGCGGGAGCGCTACGCGGGGTCCACGGAGGAGAAGGACCGGCCCCTGCTGGACCTGACCTGGGACTACCCGGTGCACGGCGACACCGACGACCCCGACGGCGACGTCGTGCTGCAGGAGGTCAACGGCTTCTACCTGACCGGCGACAAGGCCGGCCAGCACCTGCCGGGCTTCACCGAGATGAAGGCCGACGGCTCGACCAGCGGCGGCTGCTGGATCTACAGCGGCGTCTACAAGGACGGCGTCAACCAGTCCGCGCGCCGCAAGCCCGGCCGGGACCAGAGCTGGGTCGCGCCCGAGTGGGGCTGGGCCTGGCCGATGAACCGCCGCACGCTCTACAACCGCGCCTCGGCCGACCCGGACGGCAAGCCGTGGAGCGAGCGCAAGGCCTACGTCTGGTGGGACGAGGAGACCCAGCGCTGGGGCGGGCACGACGTGCCCGACTTCCCGGTCGACAAGGCCCCGTCGTACCGCCCGGAGCCGGGGGCCAGCGGGCCCGAGGGGCTGGCCGGCGACGACCCGTTCATCATGCAGGCCGACGGCAAGGGCTGGCTGTACGCGCCGTCCGGGCTGCTCGACGGGCCGATGCCGGCCCACTACGAGCCGCACGAGTCGCCGGTGCGCAACGCCGTCTACACCCAGCAGGGCAACCCGACGCGGCAGGTGTTCAAGCGTGAGGACAACCCGTCCCACCCCTCGGCCGACGAGCAGGGCGGCGACGTCTTCCCGTACGTGTTCACCACGTACCGGCTGACCGAGCACCACACCGCGGGCGGGATGAGCCGCTGGGTGCCGTACCTGTCCGAGCTGCAGCCGGAGTTCTTCTGCGAGGTCTCGCCGGAGCACGCCCGCGAGCGCGGCCTCGAGCACCTGGGCTGGGCCACGATCGTCACGGCCCGCACGGCGATCGAGGCCCGCGTGCTGGTGACCGACCGGGTCACGCCGCTGCGCGTGGGCGGCAAGACGATCCACCAGATCGGGCTGCCCTACCACTGGGGCGTCGGCGGCGACGCGGTCGTCAGCGGCGACTCGGCCAACGACCTGTTCGGCCTGGCGCTCGACCCCAACGTGCACATCCAGGAGTCCAAGGTGGCGTCCTGCGACATCCAGCCCGGCCGCCGGCCGACCGGACCGGCCCTGCTGCGCTACGTGGACGAGTACCGCAGCCGGGCCGGGATCACCATCGAGACCGGCAACGCGCGCACCGCACGCACCCGGCGCGCTGTCGACCAGGGAGCCTCATGACCGGCAACTCCTTCTCCGGCCCGCTGGCCGACCCGGCCGGCGACGCCGGCTGGGTCGACGAGCTGGCCCAGCCGCGCAAGGGCTTCTTCACCGACACGTCCATCTGCATCGGCTGCAAGGCCTGTGAGGTGGCGTGCAAGGAGTGGAACGCCGTCCCGGACGACGGGATGAACTTCCTCGGCTCCTCGTACGACAACAGCGGCGCGCTCGGGGCCAGCACCTGGCGGCACGTCAAGTTCATCGAGCAGCCCAAGCCGCTCGGCTCCCAGGAGCCGGGGATGGCCGGCACGGCGGCGGGCGCGCCCGCGAGCGACGTGCTCAACCGGACCGCCGACAGCGCGCTGGCGGGCGACCGCAGCACGCTGGGCTCGACCAACAAGGTCGAGCTGGGGATGCCGACGACGACACTGCCCGGGCACGCCGACGGCGCGCAGCGCACGGAGTTCCGCTGGCTCATGGAGTCCGACGTCTGCAAGCACTGCACGCACGCCGCGTGCCTGGACGTCTGCCCCACCGGCTCGCTGTTCCGCACCGAGTTCGGCACCGTCGTCGTCCAGGACGAGATCTGCAACGGCTGCGGCTACTGCGTGCCGGCCTGCCCGTTCGGGGTCATCGACCGGCGGGTCGGCGAGAAGGGCGTCACCAAGAACGAGGGCGTCGCCCAGAAGTGCACGCTCTGCTACGACCGCATCGGCGACGGCCTGCAGCCGGCCTGCGCGACCGCCTGCCCCACCCAGTCGATCCAGTACGGCGACGTGGACGAGCTGCGCGTCCGCGCCCAGGAGCGGGTCGACGCGCTGCACGCGTCCGGCGTGCACGACGCGCGGCTGTACGGCGAGAACACCCACGACGGCGTCGGCGGGCTCGGCGCCTTCTTCCTGCTGCTCGACGAGCCGGAGGTGTACGGCCTGCCGCCGGACCCGGTCGTCACGACCAAGGACCTGCCGGAGATGTGGCGCAAGGCCGCGCTCGCCGCCGTGGCCATGCTCGCCGGGGCCGTCGCGGTCTTCGGGAGCGCGCGCTCGTGACCCGCCCGTCCAGCGACGCCGACCCCGTCGACGGCGGGGAGGCGCCGGGGGGCGGTGACGTCGTCGCCGGCGCCGCCGAGCGGGCAGCCGGCACGAGCGGCCCCAACACGGTCACGCGCCAGGGCCCGGCCGACCCGCGCGGCGCCGAGCAGGCGCTCACCGGGCAGGCGGGTGGGCGCACGGCGCAGAAGCGCCGCAAGCGGGGCGACAAGAACGCCGTCGTCCCGGACGCGGAGTTCACCTCCTACTACGGGCGCCCGATCGTCAAGGCGTCGCCGTGGGAGCACGACATCCCCGCGTACCTGTTCCTGGGCGGTGTCGCGGCGGGCTCCTCGCTGCTCGCGGCCGGCGCCGACCTCACCGACCGGCCGGCGCTGCGCCGGACCGGGCGCATCGGGGCCGTCACCGGCCTGTCGCTCAGCATGGTCGCGCTGATCCACGACCTCGGCCGGCCCGAGCGCTTCCACCACATGCTGCGCGTGGCCAAGCCGACCTCCCCGATGTCGGTGGGCACCTGGATCCTCACGGCCTACGGCCCGTTCGCCGGGCTCGCCGCCGTGGCCGAGCTGCGCGGGCTGCTCCCCCGCGTGCTGCGCGACGGCGTCGTCGGCCGGCTGCTCGGCCCGTCGGCCCGGCCGGCCGGCCTCGTCGCCGCCGTCCTGGCGCCCGCCGTCGCCTCGTACACCGCGGTGCTGCTGTCCGACACCGCGACCCCCACCTGGCACGCCGCACACCGGCACCTGCCGTTCGTGTTCGTCGGCTCGGCGTCGGCCGCGTCCGGCGGCCTGGGCATGATCGGCTCCCCGGTCGCCGAGGCCGCCCCCGCCCGCCGCCTCGCCGTCGGCGGCGCGGTGCTCGAGCTCGCGGTCGAGCACAAGATGGAGCAGGCGATGGGCATCACCGCTGAGCCGCTGCACCAGGGCGGGGCGGGGCGGCTGATGAGGCTGAGCAAGCTGCTGACCCTCGCCGGGACCGCCGGCACCCTGCTCGCGGGGCGCCACAGCAGGCTCGCTGCCGCCGCCTCCGGCGCCGCCCTGCTGGCCGGCTCCGCCTGCCTGCGCTTCGCCGTCTTCGAGGCAGGTCAGGACAGCGCCCGGGACCCCCGCTACACCGTCGTGCCCCAGCGCGAGCGGCGGGACCGTACCGTCGCCTCCCAGAACCAGGCCTGACCCCCCGCCCAGAGAGGCACCCATGTCCGCCACGTCGTTCCTCGACCGGGAGCGGTCGGTCGCGAAGCCCGGCTTCAGCCGCTGGCTCGTGCCGCCCGCCGCGCTCGCCATCCACCTGTGCATCGGGCAGGTCTACGCGCTCAGCGTCTTCAAGCTGCCCCTGGTCGAGAAGATGGGCGCCAGCGAGACGCAGATCGCGATCATCTTCTCGATCGCCATCGTCATGCTCGGCCTGTCCGCCGCCTTCGGCGGCACGTGGATGGAGCGCAACGGCCCGCGCAAGGCCATGGCCCTGTCGGCCGCCTGCTTCTCCTCCGGCCTGCTCATCGGCGCGCTCGGCATCGCCACCGAGCAGCTGTGGCTGCTGTACTTCGGCTACGGCGTGGTCGGCGGCATCGGCCTGGGCATCGGCTACATCTCGCCGGTCTCGACGCTCATCAAGTGGTTCCCCGACCGTCCGGGCCTCGCGACCGGCATGGCGATCATGGGCTTCGGCGGCGGCGCCTTCATCGCCTCGGCGCTGTCGCTGGAGCTGCTCGGCCTGTACAGCGACGCGCCGGCCGGGCAGCAGCCGATCGACGGGCTCGTGCCGACCTTCGTCACCCTCGGCCTGCTGTACGGCGTCTACATGCTCTTCGGGGTGCTGACGATCCGCGTGCCGCCGCCGGGCTGGGCCCCGCGGGGCTACGTGCCCAAGGACAACGGCGGCAACAAGATGATGACGACGCACAACGTGTCGGCCGCCAACGCCATCCGCACGCCGCAGTTCTGGTGCCTGTGGACCGTGCTGTTCTGCAACGTCACCGCCGGCATCGGAATCCTCGAGCAGGCCTCGCCGCTCATCCAGGCCTTCTTCCCGGAGGGCAGCGACCGGGTCGTGCTGCCCGCCGCGGCCGCCGGCTTCGTCGGCCTGCTGTCGCTGTTCAACATGGGCGGGCGCTTCGTCTGGTCCTCGACCTCCGACGTCATCGGCCGCAAGCCGATCTACATGGTCTACCTCGGCGTCGGCGCCGTCCTGTTCTTCCTGCTCGCCACCGTCGGCTCCTCGAGCGTCTTCGTCTTCGTCGTGCTGTCGGCGGCGATCATCTCGTTCTACGGCGGCGGGTTCGCCACGATCCCGGCCTACCTCAAGGACCTGTTCGGCACCTACCAGGTGGGTGCCATCCACGGCCGGCTGCTGACCTCGTGGGCGGCCGCCGGCGTCGCCGGTCCGCTCATCGTCAACCTCATCACCACCAGCCAGAAGGACGGCGGGGCCACCGGCGCCGCCGCCTACCGGCCCTCGCTGCTCGTCATGGTCGGCCTGCTCGTGGTCGGCTTCGTCGCCAACCTGCTCGTGCGGCCGGTGGCGGAGAAGTACCACGAGAGCGACGGCCGCGACCCGTACGACACCCCTGGACGGACCGGCGGACAGCTCGCCGGCACCATGAACCGCGTGGAGGACAAGCGATGAGCAGCGTGCGCACCGGCACCACGACCCCTGGCGCCCCGGCGCCGGACGAGGTCGACCACCACGCCGCCGACCCCTCGATCAAGGCCAAGGTCGCCATGGCCTGGACCTTCGTGGGGGTGCCGCTGCTCTACGGGGTCTACGAGACCGTCAAGAAGGCCGCGGCGCTGTTCAGCTGAGGCGCGCCGTGCAGGTGGACTGGAGACGAGGCAGGACCCGTCGGCTCGTCGGGCTCGCGCTGCTCGCCGCCCTGGGGGTGCGCAGCGTGCTCGCCCGACGCGCGTCGGGCGCCCCGGTGCTGCCCGACGCCCCGCTGCCGGGCCGCCCCCGGCTCCTCGAGGCCCTGGGGGGCACCCTCAACCACGGCGAGGTCGCGGAGGCGCCGGAGCGGGTGCTCCGGCGCGGCCGCACCGTCGTCGGGCGCTCCCGCGACGCCGACCTGCGGGTGCTGGAGGAGACCGTCTCGCCGCGGCACGCGGCGCTCGACGTCGAGCCCGACGGGCGGGTGACCATCCGCGACCTCGGCGCCCTCAACGGCGTCGCGGTCGACGGCGTGCCGGTCAGCGAGGTCGAGCTGCACGACGGCAACCGCGTGACGCTGGGCGACGCAGTGCTGATCTTCCGCGTCGACCCCGTGCAGGACGACGGCGGGCGGCAGGGCGGGGAGCTCGGCGAGTTCGCCGACGCCGACCAGACCTGAGCCCTGCTCGACCTGACCCCTACTCGACGGTCTCCATGAGCCGGCCCTTCCAGGCGAAGGCGCCGCCGGCCAGGCCGACCAGCACGCTGAGCACGGCCGGCCAGGGCGACTGCATCACGAAGGCCACGCCCATCAGCACGACGGCGAGCACGAGCAGGGCCACCGCCACCCAGGCGGTGCGCCAGTCGTCCGGGGGCACCGGCGGGGCGACCGGCTCCTCGACGCGGGAGTAGGCCTTGGCCGGCTGGCCGGTCGGCGGGGCCGGCCAGAGCGCCGGGCGCGGCAGGCTCGCCGGGTCGGGCGGCCGCACGCCCGGGTCGCCGCTGCCCGTCACCGTCCGCCGCCTGCTCCACATGGCGCCAGGCTCTCACGGCAGGCCCGGCCGACCAACTCCCCTACCGGACGACGACCGTCGTCGTGCCGCGGCGGGCCACGACCTCGCCGACGACCGGCGCACCGGGCACCTCGCCGACCACGAGCAGCCCGCCGCTGGTCTGCGCGTCGGCGAGCAGCAGCAGCTCGTCCTCGGCGACCGCGCCGTCGAGGTGGGGGCGCACCCAGTCGAGGTTGCGCCGGGTCCCGCCGCTGACGTAGCCGGCCGCCAGGGCCGCGCGGGCCCCGTCGAGGTAGGGCACGGCCGCGGCGTCGACCACCGCGGTCACCCCGCTCGCGCGCATCATCTTGTGCAGGTGGCCCAGCAGCCCGAAGCCCGTCACGTCGGTCGCGGCCTGCGCGCCGCCGGCCACGGCCCCCTCGGCCGCCTCGCGGTTGAGGCCGGCCATCGACGCGACGGCGTGGGCGAACACCTCGCCGGTCGCCTTGTGCCGGTTGTTGAGCACGCCGACCCCGAGCGGCTTGGTGAGCGAGAGCGGCAGGCCGGCGCGCGCGGCGTCGTTGCGCAGCAGGCGCGCGGGGTCGACGATCCCGGTCACGGCCATCCCGTACTTGGGCTCCGGGTCGTCGATGCTGTGGCCGCCGCCGACCGGGCAGCCGGCCAGCCGCGCCACGTCGGCGCCGCCGCGCAGCACCTCGCGCAGCAGCTCGGTCGGCAGCACGGCGCGGGGCCAGCCGACGAGGTTGACCGCCACCACCGGCCGGCCCCCCATCGCGTACACGTCGGACAGCGCGTTGGCCGCCGCGATCCGGCCCCAGTCGTACGCGTCGTCGACCACCGGCGTGAAGAAGTCGGCCGTCGCGACGACCCCGGTCCGCTCGTCGACCTGCACGACGGCCGCGTCGTCGCCGTCGTCGAGCCCGACCAGCAGGCCGCCGGAGCCGGTGAGCCCGCGGACGACCTCCTCGAGCTCGCCGGGCGGGATCTTGCAGGCGCAGCCGCCGCCGCTGGCGTACTGCGTCAGCCGGTACGGAGTGGTCGTCGTCATGCGCCGACGCTAGCCGCGACCTAGGGTGGCCACCTGCCCGGAACTTGTGGCAGGGAGGCGTACGCGTTCCTGGTGGGCGCCCCGGTCTTCAACACCGGTGAGGGTCGGCATCCGGTCCTGGTGGGTTCGATTCCCATCCGCCTCCGCTCGCAGGGATCAGGTCCGTGCCGTGCGCCGCTCGAGGGCGACCGAGGCAGCCAGCACGAGCAGGCCCAGGCCGGCGAGCACCGCGCCCACCAGCGCCGGCGCGGTGTAGCCGTAGCCGGCGGCCAGCACCGCGCCGCCGAGCAGGGCGCCGAGGGCGTTGCCGACGTTGAGCGAGGCGTGGTTGCCGGCCGCGGCCAGCGACTGCGCGTCGCCGGCCACGTCCATGAGGCGGGTCTGCAGCGCCGGCAGGGTCAGCGAGCCCAGGGCGCTGATGAGGAAGATCCCAACCATCGCGCCCACGACGTGCTGCACGGTGAGGGAGAAGGCCACCAGCGCCAGCAGGACGCCGCCCATCCCGGTGGCGATGGTGCGCACCACGCCGCGGTCGGCGAGGCGCCCGCCGACCTCGGTGCCCAGGGTCATGCCGAGGCCGAACAGCACCAGCGCGGCGGGCACGCCCGACTCGGCCAGGCCGGTCTCCTCGACCAGGGTGGGGGTGATGAAGCTGTAGACGGCGAAGAAGCCGCCGAAGCCGACGGCCCCGACGAGCAGCGTCAGCCAGACCTGCGGACGGCGCAGGGCGCCCAGCTCGCGCAGCGGGCTGGCGCCGGGCAGGGCGGCGACGCGCGGGACCAGCCGGGCGACCGCGGCGATCGTCAGCACGCCGATGACCGCCACGGCGACGTACGTGCTGCGCCAGCCCAGCTGCTGGCCGAGCAGGGTCGCGAGCGGCACCCCGACGATGTTGGCCACCGTCAGGCCGAGCATCACGCGGGCGACGGCGCGGGCGCGGCGGTCCGGCGGCACCAGCGACGCCGCGACGATCGAGGCGATGCCGAAGTAGGCGCCGTGCGGCAGGCCGCTGGCGAAGCGGGCGACCAGCAGCCAGCCGAAGCTCGGCGCGAGCGCCGACAGCAGGTTGCCGGCGGTGAACGCGCCCATCAGCACGAGCAGCAGCACCTTGCGGGGCAGCCGCGCGCCGGCGACGGCGAGCAGCGGCGCGCCGACCACGACGCCGAGCGCGTACGCCGACACCAGCCGGCCGCCCTGCGGGATGGTCGCCCCGAGGTCGCCGGTGACCAGCGGCAGCACGCCCATCGTCGCGAACTCGGTCGTCCCGATCCCGAAGCCGCCCAGCGCGAGCGCCGCGATGCTCAGCCACGCCGGGACCCGGTCGGTGACCCGGGCCGCCACGTCGGTCGGCGCGGGCAGGGTCAGGGCAGGGCTTCCGGCGGACACCTGACGGGCAACCCGCCGGCCCGTCCCGGCATGCCGCACGCGACGCAGATCACGCCGTCGCCCAGACTGCGCCCGTGCCCGCCTCCGTGGTCTCCGGCCGCGCCTGGCGGCGCGCCGCCTTCACGCTGTTCGCCGTCTCCGCCGGCACCAACGTGCCGACCCCGCTGCTGATCGTCTACCGCGAGCGGCTCGACCTCGGCCCGGACGTGCTCACCGCGCTGTTCGGCGCGTACGCCCTCGGGCTCGTGCCCGCGCTGTTCCTCGCCGGGCCGGCGTCGGACCGCTTCGGCCGCAAGCGCCCGGTCCTCGGCGGCACGGCGCTGGCCGGGCTGGCCTCGCTGCTGCTCGTCGCGGCGGCGTCCTCCCTGCCGCTGCTGTTCGCCGGCCGGCTGCTGCAGGGGGCGGTGAGCGGCATCGTCTTCAGCGCGTGCGGCGCCTGGCTCACCGACCTGTCGGGGGCGGACGCCGGACCGGCGGCCGGGCGGCGGGCGGCGGTCGCGATGACCGGCGGCTTCTCGCTGGGCCCGCTGGTGTCCGGCGTGCTGGCGCAGTACGGGCCGGCCCCGACGACGCTGCCCTACCTGCTGCACGTCGCGCTCGTGGTCGCCGGGCTCGCCGCGGCCGCCTCGCTGCCGGAGACGGTGCCGGTGCGCCTCGCCGGCGCCGCACCCCCGGCTCCGGGGCTGCTCGCCCGCGCGGGCGACCGCCGGGTGCTGCTGACCGTGCTGGCGCCGATGTCGGTGTGGGTCTTCGCCTTCCCCACCGTCGTCGTCTCGGCCGTGCCGCTGCTCGTGCGCACCGACGCCCCGCCCGTCCTGCTCACCGGCGTGCTCGCCGGCCTGACCCTCGGCACCGGCACGGTGGCGGCGCCGCTCCAGCGGCGGTTCCAGCGCTGGACGGCCGCGGTGGCCTGCGCGACCGGCGTCGTCGGCTACCTGGTGGCGGCCACCGGCGCGGCGAACGGCTCGCCGCCGGTCCTGCTCGCGGCGGCCCTGCTCCTCGGCGCCAGCGGCGGGCTGATGCTCGCCGCCGGGCTCGCCCTCACCGCCCGGCTCGCCCGGCCGGACCGGCGCGGCACCCTCGGGGCGGTGTTCTACGCGTTCGCCTACGTCGGGTTCGGCATGCCGTACGTCGTCGCCGTCGGGGCGGCCGCCAGCCGGGTCGAGGTGCCGCTGCTCGTGGGGGCCGTCGTGGCCTCCCTGGTCCTCGCCCGGCTGGTCGTCGCGACCCGGCGGGGGGACCTCGGCCCGGCATAGGCTCCCCGGGGTGACCGACCCCCGCCGCCGCGTGCCGCGCACCGACGCGCTGCTGGCCGACCCGCGCCTGGTCGAGGCGGGCGGGCGGCTCGGCGCCGGGCTCGTGCGGGCGGCCGTCCTCGCCGCGCAGGCCCGGGCGCGCGCGGGCGAGCTGGCCCCCGAGCTCGTCGCCGACGCCGCGGTGGCCGCGTTGCCCGCCCGGGCGAGCGGGCTGCGCCCGGTGCTCAACGCCACCGGCGTCGTCCTGCACACCAACCTCGGCCGCGCGCCGCTCTCCCCCGCCGCCGTCGACGCCGTGCAGGCGGCGGCCGGCTACGTCGACGTCGAGTACGACGTGGCCACCGGCGAGCGCGCCCGCCGGGGCCGCGGAGCCCTCGCGGCGCTGCGGGACGCCTGCCCGGACGCCGAGGACGTGCTGGTCGTCGGCAACGGCGCGGCGGCGCTGGTCCTCGCCACCACCGCGCTGGCCGCGGGGCGGGAGGTCGTGGTGAGCCGCGGCGAGATGGTGGAGATCGGCGACGGCTTCCGGCTGCCCGACCTCATCGCCTCGACCGGTGCCCGGCTGCGCGAGGTCGGCACCACCAACCGCACCCACCTGCGCGACTACGCGGACGCGGTCGGCCCGTCGACCGGCTGCATCCTCAAGGTGCACCCCAGCAACTTCCGCGTCGAGGGCTTCACCAGCGCCGTCGAGGTCGCCGAGCTGGCTGGTCTCGACGCGCCGGTGGTCGCCGACGTCGGCAGCGGCCTGCTCGCGCCCGACCCCCTGCTGCCCGACGAGCCGGACGCCGCCACCGCCCTGCGGGCCGGCGCCGCCGTCGTGACGTGCAGCGGCGACAAGCTGCTCGGCGGCCCGCAGGCCGGGCTGGTGCTCGGCCGCGCGGACGTCGTCGAGCGGCTGCGCCGCCACCCACTGGCCCGGGCCCTGCGGGTGGACAAGACGACGCTGGCCGCGCTCGAGGCGACGCTGCGCGGCCCGCTGACGCCGACGTGGCAGGCCCTGCGCGCCGATCCGGCCGCGCTCCGGGCGCGGGCGCAGGCGCTCGCCGCCGCGCTGACCAGCGCGGGCGTCGAGGCCGAGCTCGTACCGAGCGACGGCGCGGTCGGTGGCGGGGGCGCGCCCGGGCTCGGGCTGCCGGGCTGGGCGGTCGCGGTCGCCCCGTCGTACGCCGCCGCCCTGCGCCTCGGCGACCCCTGCGTGGTGGGCCGGGTCGAGCGAGGCCGGTGCCTGCTCGACCTGCGCTGCGTGCCGGCCGCCGACGACGAGGCGCTGTGCCGGGCGGTGCTCGCGTGCGGGTCGGCGGCGTCCGGGTCGGCGACGTGCGGGTCGTAGCCACCGCCGGCCACGTCGACCACGGCAAGTCCACCCTGGTGCGCGCGCTGACCGGCATGGAGCCCGACCGCTGGGCCGAGGAGCGGCGGCGCGGCATGACGATCGACCTGGGCTACGCCTGGGCCGGGCTGCCGTCCGGCGAGGTGCTCGCGTTCGTCGACGTGCCGGGCCACCAGCGCTTCATCGGCAACATGCTCGCCGGCCTCGGACCGGCCCCCGCGGTGCTCGTCGTGGTCGCCGCCGACGAGGGCTGGCGGCGGCAGTCCGGCGAGCACCTGGCGGCGGTCGACGCGCTCGGCCTGCGGCACGGGCTGCTGGCCGTCACCCGCAGCGACCTGGCCGACCCCGGGCCCGCGACCGAGGAGGCGCTGGGCCACCTCCGGGCCAGCAGCCTGGGCGAGGTCGAGGCGGTCGCCGTGAGCGGGCGCACCGGCGACGGCGTCGAGCAGCTGCGGGCCGCGCTGGACCGGCTGGTCGCCCGGCTGCCCGCGCCCGAGCCGGCGGCGCCGGTGCGGCTGTGGGTCGACCGGTCGTTCACCGTGCGCGGCAGCGGCACCGTCGTCACGGGCACGCTGGGCTCCGGCACCCTGCGGGTCGGCGACGAGCTGGAGCTGCACGACCGGCGGGTGCGGGTGCGCGGGCTGCAGAGCCTGGGCAGCACGTACGACCGGGTCGGCGCGGTGGCGCGCGTCGCGGTCAACCTGCGCGGCGTCGAGCGCGACGACGTGGGCCGCGGCGACGCGCTGCTGACGCCCGCGACGTGGCGGGCCGCCGACGCGATGGACGCCCGGCTCAGCCGGCCCGCGGAGGAGCTGCCGTCGGAGCTGGTGCTGCACGTCGGGTCGGCCGGCGTCCCGGTGCGGGTCCGGCCGCTCGGCGGCGGCTCGGCCCGGCTCACCCTCGCCCGGCCGCTGCCGCTGCGGGCCGGCGACCGGGCGCTGCTGCGCGACCCCGGCGGGCAGTCGGTCGCCGCCGGGGTGCTGGTGCTCGACGCCGACCCGCCGGTGCTGCGCCGGCGCGGGGCCGCCCGCGAGCGCGCCTCGGCGCTGGAGGCCGCCGACGGCCGGCCCGACCTCGGGGTGGAGGTCACCCGCCGCGGGGCCGTGCTCGCCGCCGACCTGGCCGCCCTCGGCGTCGCGGTCGAGCCCGACCCGGGGGTCGTCGCGGTCGGGGGCTGGCTGGTCGCGACCGGCACCTGGCAGGGCTGGGTGGGCGCGCTCGCGGCCGCCGTCGACGCGCACGCGCGCACGGCCCCGCTCGAGGCCGGGCTGCCCGCCGAGGCGGCCCGGCGCGCCGTCGGCGTGCCCGACCTGCGCCTGGTCGAGCCGCTCGCCCGCGCCGGCGGGCTGGAGCAGGCCGCCGGCCGGGTCCGGCGGCCGGGCGCCGTCCGCGACCTGGGCCCGGCGGAGGCGGGCGTCGCGCAGGTCGAGCGGCGTCTCGCGGCGGACCCGTTCGGCGCGCCCGAGCAGTCCGAGCTGCAGCAGCTGGGGCTCGGCGCGCGGGAGGTGGCCGCGGCGGCAGCGGCGGGCCGGCTGCTGCGCCTGCGCTCGCACGACGTCGAGGTCCTGCTGCTGCCCGACGGCCCGGCGCGGGCGATGCGTCTGCTCGCGCGGCTGCCGCAGCCGTTCACGCTCAGCGCCGCCCGGCAGGCCCTCGGCACGACCCGCCGGGTGGCCGTGCCGCTGCTCGAGCACCTCGACGGGCGGGGCTGGACCCGCCGGGTCGACGGCAGCCTGCGCGAGGTCGTCCGCTAGCGGGGGCCGGTGCGCGAGCTCGCCACTCCGGGCACGCCGGCGACGGCCTGGACCACTGCTGGACGGCGGTCGCGGTGCGGGCACGAGCACGACGCCGCCCGTGGGCCAGGTCAGCGGGCGGTGGTCCCGGCGACCGGGACGGGCCTGCGGGCGGTGCGGGCAGCGGCGACGCGACGGGGCTCTGCGCCGGCGGCGGCGAGGTAACCGGCGACGCCGACGGTGGCGAGCAGTGCTGTCGACCCGGTCCCGCCGAGCGTGACGGCTGCCGCGCCGACGACGGCCAGGTAGGTGCCCAGGGCGTACTGCACCCTGTCGCGGTACGCGGCGCCGCCGGCGGTGTAGAGCATGCCGACGACCAGGGCGCTGCCGGTGGGCCACAGCAGCGACTGCAGGGAGGAGTCGCCGGTGGCGACGCTGGCGCCGGTGATCAGGGCGCCCAGGCCGAGGAAGCCGACGACCCAGGCGTTCCCGAGCATCGCGGCGGTCTGCTCCTGCTCGCCGTGCATCCGGCGCTTGTCGGCGACGGACCGCACGACGGTGAGGCTGAGGGCGGCCAGCACGCCGGCGATGAGCAGCAGCGGCGGCAGCCAGCCCGGCATCGCGACGACCGGGTCGTCGCCGCCGGCCAGGGCGGTGGCGCCATGACCGACGAGCCAGGCGCCGGCCCAGGCCAGGTAGACGGGGCGGTTGTCGATGACGGGCGCCGGCAGGTGCACCGCCGGAGGGTTGGGAGCGGTGCAGCTGCCGGCAGCAGCGGTACCGGCCGCGGTGGTGCTGCTGCCGGCGGGCCGGGTGGTGGGAGTGGTGCGGGGGCCGGGGATCGGCAGCGTGGTGGTGGTCATGGTGGCTCCAGGGCAGAGGGGGGGCTGGGCACGGGTGGGTGGCGGTCGAGGCGGCACGGGTGGCGAGCAGGTCGGGAGGCCAGTGCCCTCCGGAAAGGTTCAGGTGACGGGTTCCGGTGCCGTGTCGGGCCGCAGGACGACCTTGCCGACGACGGTGCCGGACTCGGCCAGGCGGATGGCTTCGGCAACCCGCTCGAGGGGGAGCTGGGCGGCGATCTGGGGCACGAGCCGGCCGTCGGCGAGCCGGGTGAGGACCTCGCCGAGGTCCTCGCGGAGCCGGCGGGTGAAGCGGTCGCGGCGGCGGGCACCGGACCAGATGTTGAAGAAGGCGGCGGAGCGGCCGTTGGGCAGCAGGTTCCAGGCGGCGAGCCGGGCGACCAGGACCAGGACGGGCTTCCTGCTGTCGCCGGCGTCGTCGCGGGTGCTGGCGGTGCCGTAGCAGACCAGGCTGCCGCCGGGGCGCAGCAGCTGCCAGGACTGGACGGCGCCGGGGCCGCCGACGTGGTCGAAGACCGCATCGACGCCGCCCGGCGCCAGGGCCCGGACCTGCTGGGAGTGGTCGGGCGTGCGGGAGGCCACGACGTCGGCGCCGAGCGCCTGCAGCGCCGCGTGGTGCCGCGGTGCGGCGCTGGCGATGACGCGGGCGCCGGCCTCGAGGGCGAGCTGGACCAGCGTGGTGCCGACGCCGCCGTTGGCGCCGAGCACCAGGACGGTCTGCCCGGGCCGGACCTGCGCCACGCGGTGCAGCATCTGCCAGGCCGTCAGGCCGTTGACGACCAGCGACTCCGCCGCGGCGGGGTCCACGCCGGCCGGGACGGCGACCAGGGCGTCGGCGTCGACCACCAGGTGGCTGGCCCACCCGCCGGTCTTGGTCAGCACCGCGTAGCGGTGGCCGACCGCGCCGGCCTCGACGCCCTCGCCGGTCTGCTCGACGACGCCGACGACGTCGTAGCCGGGGACGAAGGGGAACGCCGGCTGGTCGTAGTACTTGCCGCGGCGCATCTGCTGCTCGGCGAACGACACGCCGGTCGCCTCGACCCGCAGCAGGACCTGCCCGGGGCCGGGCTGGGGCACGGCGACGTGCTGCACGTCCATGCCCTCGGGCTCGACGGCGCCCGGCAGCACGACCTGGACCGCGCCGCGGGCGGACGAGCTGCTCGGCTGGTGGACGGGAGTCGGGTCAGTGGTCATCGTGCGCTCCTCATGTGAGTGATCAGTCAGTCATCAGTAGGGTCCGGGAGAAGGGCCGCCGGGTGGCGGCCCTCGGGGAGAGGGGTCTCAGGCGTCCGCGGGCTGCGGGCGTGCGACCGGGTGCGACATGCCGTCGGTGAGCGTCCGGGCCCACGGCGCCTGCACGGGCTCCAGGCCGGCGGCGACGATCAGGTGGCACAGCTGGCCGTAGGCGATGAACTGCTGCACGGCCGCCGGCGAGGCGCCGGTGCGGTCCTGCACGAGCAGCACGACCCGCTCGCAACCGCGCCGCACGGCCTCGGCGATCTCCGGTACGTCCACCGCCGACAGCGCGTGCACCTGCAGCATCAGCAGGTCCCGGTCGGCGATCAGCTGGGCGTAGGCGTCACCGAGCTGGGCGAGGACCACCTCCGGCGCGAGGTCGCCACGCGAGGCGCGCGCCTGCTCCGCGGCGGCGTCGGCGGCAGCGTCCAGCGCCTCGACGATCCGGGTGAAGCACAGGTCCAGAGCAGCCGTGAACAGGCTCAGCTTGCTGTCGAACAGCCGGAACACGTACGCCGGCGAGATGCCCGCGGTCACGGCCACCTCGGTCACCGGGGTGGCCCGGTAGCCCGAACGAGCGAACACCGTCAGCGCGCTGCGCACCACCGCCGTGCGCCGGACGTCGGCCGAGGAGCGGGGCGTCGTCGCTGGCGGGGTCATGTAAGTGATTGGACACTCACATCGGAGGCCTGTCAAGGGTCGCCTCGTGGGCCGCCTCGAGGCCCGCGCCGTCAGCGGCCCCGCCACAGGAAGAGGCTCTTGCTGTTCGGCGACCGTCCCGTCCTAGCTGGCCAGCCGACTCAGCAGCAGCATCTCGGCCAGGCAGGCCCGCTCCCACATCCCGAGGTGCAGGCTCTCGTCGATGCCGTGCCAGCGCGACGCCGGGTCGCCGACGCCGGTGACGAGCACGGTGGCGCCGGGGTAGGCCCGGGCGAACTCCGCGATGAAGGGGATCGAGCCGCCGATGCCGCTCTCCACCGCGTCGTTGCCGTAGGCCTCGGAGAACGCCGCGCGGGCCAGGTCGTACACGTCGCCGGTGGCCTCGAGCGAGAACGGCTCGCCCGCCGCGCCCGGGGTCACGACGACCTCCGAGCCCCACGGCGCGTGCGCGACCAGGTGGGCGGTGAGGGCCTCGGCGGCGCGGGTGCTGTCGTCGCCGGGCGCGAGCCGCAGGCTGACCTTGGCGCGGGCCCGGGGCAGCAGGACGTTGGAGGCCGCCGCCGTCGAGGGGGCGTCGATGCCGATGACGGTCAGCGCGGGCCGGTGCCAGAGCCGCTCGGGCAGGGTCCCGGAGCCGAGGAGGGCGCCGCCGTCGCGCAGGCCGACGTCCTGCACGAACACGGCCGGGTCGAGGTCGGGCGTGTCGGAGCTGCCACGGTGCAGGCCCGCGACCGCCACGTCGCCGGCGTCGTCGTGGAGGGTGGCGAGCAGCCGGCACAGCCCGGTCAGCGCGTCGCCGACCGGGCCGCCGTAGATCCCGGAGTGGACCGGCCGCTCGAGCAGGCGCACCTCGACCGTGCAGTCGACGAGGCCGCGCAGGCTGGTGGTGAACGACGGGACGTCGACCGCGGCGTTGGCCGAGTCGGCGATGACGATGACGTCGGAGCGCAGCCGGTCCGCGTGCTCGGCGAGCAGGGCCGGCAGCGTCGGCGAGCCGATCTCCTCCTCGCCCTCGACGAACAGCACGACCCCGACCGGCGGGGCGCCGCCGAAGGCCCGCAGCACGGCGAGGTGCATGAGCACGCCGGCCTTGTCGTCGGCCGCGCCCCGGCCGTACAGCCGGCCGTCGCGCTCGGTCGGCACGAACGGCGGGCTCTCCACTGCTCGCGCGGGCCGGGAGGCTGGACGTCCAGGTGCGCGTAGAGCAGGACCGTCGGGGCGCCCTGCGGCGCGGGCCACGACGCCAGCACCGCCGGGGCCCCGCCCGGCGCCCGGACCAGGTCGACCTGTGCGGCGCCGGCTGCCCCGGCGAGCTCGGCCACCTGCTGCGCCGCCTGCTCGACGTCGCCCGCGTGCGCGGGGTCGGCCGAGATGGAGGGGACGCGCACTAGGCGCTCGAGGTCCTCGCGAGCGGCGGGCAGGACGTCGGACAGGGCGGCGCGCAGCTGGTCGGCATCCATGCGGCAACCCTAGGGCGCCCGGTCAGCCCGGCAGCAGCGAGCGCACGGTGCGCAGCGCCACCGACATGATCGCCAGGTCGGCCGGCTCCGCGGCCAGCACCTCGGACAGGGTCGCCCGGGCCCGGCTGAGCCCCTCGTCGTTGGCCTGCTCCCACCGCGCGAGCGCCTCCTCCGGCGGGGTGCCGGCGGGCGCGCCGCGCAGCACGTCGGACGTGATCCCGGCGAGGGCGGCGTACAGGTCGTAGCGCAGCGAGGAGCGGGCCAGCGCCTGCCAGCGGTCCGTGCGCGGCAGGCCCGTGATCTTGCTGAGCATCCGGTCGACGTCGTAGCGGTCGGACAGCAGGAAGTACAGCGGTGCCACCTCGCCGGGCGGGCGCCCCGAGGCCGCCGCGACCTCGACGACGTCGAGCAGCGAGAAGGCCTCGAGCAGGGCGGCCGTGCGCAGCGCCAGCCCCTCCGGCAGGCCCTGGGCGACGAGCTCGCCGACGGTGCGGTGCAGCCGCTCGCGCTCGGCGCCGTGCATCAGCTCCGGGATGCGCGGGGTCAGCGCCGCGAGCGCCTCGCCGAAGTGGGCGACCTCCCCCGCGACGTCGATGCTGGTGCGCCGCGACTGCAGCAGCCACCGGGTGCACCGGTCGAGCAGGCGCCGCCCCTCCAGGTGCACCGCGTCCTGGGCGGCGGTCGGCACCACGCCGTCGAGCGAGCGGACCTCGGCCCACAGGTCCTCCAGGGCGAACACCTCGCGCGCGACGGTGTAGGCCCGCACGACGTCGGCCGGCGTCGCGCCGGTCTCCTCGCAGGCCCGGAACACGTACGTCGTGCCGCCGTGGTCGACGACGTCGTTGACGACCGCCGACACGACGATCTCGCGGCGCAGCGGGTGGGCGGGCATCCGGTCGGCGTAGCGCTCGACGAGCGCCGCCGGGAAGTAGCCGCGCAGGGCGCGCGCCGACCACGGGTCCTCGGGCAGCGCCGAGTCCAGCAGCTGCGCCGCCAGCGAGGTCTTCGCGTAGGCCAGCAGCACCGACAGCTCGCTGGAGGCCAGGCCCTGCCCGGCGGCCAGCCGCGCGTCGACGACCCGGGCGGACGGCAGGAACTCCAGCGCCCGGTCGAGCTCCCTGCGGGCCTCCAGCTGGGCCATGAAGCGGGCGTGCACGGGCAGCATCGACACGCCCTCGGCCCGCTCGATGCCGAGCGCGAGGTTCTGCCCGTAGTTGTGCGCCAGCACGTGCGCGGCCACGTCGTCGGTCATCGAGGCGAGCAGGGCGTTGCGGCTGGCCTCGTCGAGCTCGCCGTCGCGGACGACCTCCGACAGCAGGATCTTGAAGTTGACCTCGTGGTCGGAGGTGTCGACGCCGGCGGAGTTGTCGATCGCGTCCGTGTTGACGTGCCCGCCGGCCAGGCCGTACTCGACCCGGCCGAGCTGGGTGAGCCCGAGGTTGCCGCCCTCGCCGACCACCGTGGCGCGCAGGTCGCGGCCGTCCACGCGCAGGGCGTCGCCGGCCTTGTCGCCCACCTGCGCGTGAGTCTCGGTCGAGGCCTTGACGTAGGTCCCGATGCCGCCGTTCCAGAACAGGTCGACCGGCGCGAGCAGCACCGCCCGCACGAGCGCCGCCGGGGTGAGCTGCTCGACGTCGGGGGCCAGCCCGAGCACGGCACGCACCTGCGGCGTGATCGGGACGGACTTGGCCGACCGGTCATGCACGCCGCCGCCCGCGGAGAGCAGTGAGGCGTCGTAGTCGGCCCAGGACGAGCGCGGCAGGGCGAACAGCCGGGCCCGCTCGGCGTAGGACACCGCCGGGTCGGGGTCGGGGTCGAGGAACACGTGCCGGTGGTCGAAGGCGGCGACCAGGCGCACGTGCTCCGACAGCAGCATGCCGTTGCCGAAGACGTCGCCGGACATGTCGCCGACCCCGACGGCGGTCACCGACTCGCGCTGCACGTCGACGCCGAGCTCGCGGAAGTGCCGCTTGACCGACTCCCACGCCCCGCGGGCGGTGATGCCCATGGCCTTGTGGTCGTAGCCCGCCGAGCCGCCGGAGGCGAACGCGTCCCCGAGCCAGAAGCCGCGCTCGACGGCGATCGCGTTGGCCAGGTCGGAGAAGGTCGCGGTGCCCTTGTCGGCGGCGACGACGAGGTACGGGTCGTCGCCGTCGCGTCGCACCAGGTCGCGCGGCGGGACGACGGCGTCGCCGACCCGGTCGTCGGTGAGGTCCAGCAGGGCCGAGATGAAGGAGCGGTAGCAGGCCTGGCCCTCCGCGAGCCAGGCGTCGCGGTCGACGGCCGGGTCGGGCAGCCGCTTGCACACGAACCCGCCCTTGGCGCCGTTGGGCACGATGACCGCGTTCTTCACGGCCTGCGCCTTGACCAGGCCGAGCACCTCGGTGCGGAAGTCGTCGCGCCGGTCGGACCAGCGCAGCCCGCCGCGGGCGACGGCGCCGAAGCGCAGGTGCACGCCCTCGAAGCGCGGGCTGTAGACGAAGATCTCGTGCAGGGGGCGGGGCGCGGGCAGGTCGGGCACCTGCGACGGGTCGAGCTTGAGCGCGAGGTGGGCCGGCGGCTCCCCGTCGGGGCCGGCCTGCCAGTGGTTGGTCCGCACCGTCGCCTGCACCAGCGCGAGCAGCGCCCGCAGGATGCGGTCGTGGTCCAGGCTCGCCACGTCGTCGAGGGCCTCGGTGATCTTCGCCGCGGTCCGCGCCGCCTGCTCCCGGTCGGTCGGCGCCGGGTCGAACAGCGCCTCGAACAGCCGCACGAGCAGCGTCGCGATCCCGACGTGGGTCGCGAGCACCTCCTGCACGTACTCCGAGCTGTAGGTGGCGGTGGCCTGCCGCAGGTAGCGGGCGTAGGCCCGCAGCACGACGACCTGGCGCCACCCGAGCCGGCCACGGGTCACCAGCGCGTTGAAGCCGTCGTCCTCGGCCCGGCCGGCCCACACGGCGGCGAAGGCGTCGGTGAACAGCTCGTCCGCGCCCTTCGGCACCGGCTCCGCACCGGCCCGGTAGCGCAGGCCGACGTCGTAGACCCAGCGGCGCCGCCCGTCCCCGCACTCGAGCTCGTAGGGCCGCTCGTCGAGCACCTCGACCCCGAGCGACTGCAGCACCGGGAGCAGCTCGGACAGCGACAGCGGGCCGTCGCGGAACAGCTTGAGCCGCCGCCGGTCGGGGCCCTCCCCCTCGCCCTCGTACATCCCCATCGCGAGTGGCCCGTCGGGCACCAGCGCGGCCAGGCGCAGCACGTCGCGCAGGCCCTCGACGGCCGGGAAGTCCTCCTTGTAGGCCTCCGGGAAGGCCTGGCCGTAGACGCGCAGCAGCGCGGCGGCCTCCTGCGGCCCGAACACGCTGCTGGCCGCCTCGGCGAGGTCGTCGTCCCAGGACCGCGCGGCCGCGGCGAGCCGGCCCTCCAGCTCGCGCACGTCGACGTCGGGCAGCGCCTGGCCGGGTGCGCCGCGGACGACGAAGTGCAGGCGGGCCAGCACCGACTCGGTGACCCGGGCGGTGTAGTCGACCTCCTGGACGCCGAACACCCGGCGCAGCACCTGGGCCATGACGAGCCGGACCTGGGTCGTGTAGCGGTCTCGCGGGAGGTAGACCAGCGCGGACATGTAGCGGCCGTAGGAGTCGCGGCGCAGGAACAGCCGCAGCTGGCGGCGCTCGCGCAGCCGCAGCACGCTGGTGACGATGGACAGCAGGTCGTCGACCCCGGTCTGGAACAGCTCGTCGCGCGGGAACGTCTCGAGGACGGTCACGAGGTCGCGGCCGGAGTGGCTGGTCTCGGCGTAGCCCGACAGGGCAAGCACCTGCGCGACGCGTCGCCGCACCACGGGCACCCGGTGGACGCTCTCGGTGTAGGCCACGGAGGCGAACAGGCCCAGGAAGCGCTGCTCGCCGACCACCCGGCCCCCGGCGTCGTGCAGGACCACGCCGATGTCGTCGAGGTAGGCCGGCCGGTGCACCGTGGAGCGCAGCCCGGACTTGGTGAGGACCAGCGGCGCGCCCTGCGGCCCGCGCTCGCGGACCTCGCCGTCGAGCAGCACGGCGCTGGTGAGGCCGTCGCGCAGCAGGCCGAGGCCGCTGCCGCTCACGGGCACGAGCGCGCCGTCGACCAGGTCGTACCGCGCGGAGGCGAGGAAGGTGAAGTGGTCGTCAGCCAGCCACTCCAGCAACTCGACCGCGTCGTCGGCGTCCTCGCCCACCTGCTCGGCGCAGCCGCGGGCCGCGGCCTGCATCCGCGGCCAGTCCTCGACCGCGGCGCGCACGTCGCCGAGCACCCGCAGCAGTCCCTCGACGAGCTGCTCGCGCGCGGCGGCGTCGCTCTCCAGGTCGATCTCGACGTGGACCCAGGACTCCGGCAGCGACCCCTCGGGGTGGACGGGGTCCTCGCTGCAGCCGACGACGTCGACGAGCGCGCCCTCGGCGTCGCGCCGGACCAGCAGCTGGGGGTGCACGACCAGGTGCATCGCCCGGCCCTGCCGCGTGATCTCGGCCGACAGGCTGTCGACGAGGAAGGGCATGTCGTCGGTGACCACCTCGACCACCGAGCGGGAGCCGCCCGGCGGCGAGGACACCCGCACGACGGCCGTGCCGGGCGACCGGCGGGCGGCGGCCTCCCGGTGGGACAGCGCGGCGCCGCGCACCTCCTGCTCGGTGCGGTCGCCGAGGTCCTCGGCGGTGACGTGGCGGTAGTACGCCTCGAGCAGGTCCTGCAGATCCGGTGTGACGGCGGTCATGCACGACCTTGGCACGCCCGGCCGCACGGTCCAACCCCGCGACAGGGTGGTGTTCCTGCTGTCGGGAGCCTGTGCACCGGGCAGATCCGCTGTCGGTGGGGGCGGGTACGGGACGCGGTCCGCGGGCCGCCCCGGGCTCCCGCGCAGCCGCCGCGCGGATCCGTAGCAGGATCGACCCGTGCGCCTCGTCCTGCTCGTGCTGCTCGCCGCCCTGACGGCTGCCTGCGGCGGTCCGCGGGCCGAGCCGGGCGCCGTCCCCGCGGTCCTGCGGGTCGGGATCATCCCCAACGTCGCGCCGGACACCCAGCGGGCGGCGTACGCGCCGTTCGGCGAGGCGCTGGCCGAGGCGCTCGGGACCGAGGTCGAGCTGTTCGTCGCGACCAGCTACGCGGGCGTGGTCACGGCGCTGGCCGCCGGCCGCGTCGACGTCGCCTACCTCGGCGGGCTGACGTACGCCGAGGCCGAGCGGCAGGTCGAGCTGACCCCGCTGGTGACGGAGGTCGACCGCGAGACGCACACCCCGCGCTACCTGTCGGCGGTGGTGGTGCCGTCGGCGTCGCCGGCGCAGACGGTCGAGGAGGTCGTCCGGTCGGGCGGCAGCTTCGCCTTCGGCGACCCCGCCTCGACGTCCGGGTCGCTGTACCCGCGCATCCTGCTCGACGCCGCCGGCGCCCGCTGCTCCCCCGAGCGCCTCGAGTCCTGCCCGCCGCTGTCGTCGGTGCGGTTCACCGGCGGCCACGACGCGACGGCGCTGGCCGTCGCGGGCGGCCGCGCCGACGCGGGCGGCCTCGAGCTGCGGGTGCTGCACCGGCTGCAGCAGCGGGGCGCGGTGGAGGCCGACGCGCTGCGGGTCGTGGGCACGCGCGAGGTCATGGGCTACCCGTGGGTGGGACGGACGGCGCTGGGGCCGCAGACCCTCGACCGGGTGCGGCAGGCGTTCCTGGCGTTCGACGACCCCGCCCTGCTCGACCTGCTGCGGGCCGAGGACTACGTCACCGTGCAGCCGGCCGACTACGACGAGGTGCGGCGCGAGGCGACCCGGCTCGGGCTGCTGCGGTGATCCACGTCCGCGGCCTGTCGGTGCGGTCCACCTCGCTGGTCGGCCTCGACCTCGACGTCGCGCCCGGCGAGGCCGTGGTCGTGCTGGGGCGCAGCGGGGCCGGCAAGACCACCCTGCTGCACGCGCTGCTGGGCGCCGGGCCGCGCACGGCCGGGAGCGTGGCCGTCGCGGGGCGGGACCCGTACGACGCCGCTCAGCGACGCGCGGTGCGCCGGTCCGCGGGGCTGGTGCTGCAGGGCGGCGACCTGGTGCCGGGCCTGCGCGCCCGCACCGCGGCGGTCACCGGCAGCAGCCACCTGCTGGGCGGCGCGGGATGGTGGGCGCTCGCGCGCGGGCGCACGCCCCCCGCGCTGGCCGGCCGCCTGCACGAGCTGGCCGGCGAGCAGGGCGTCGGGCACCTGCTGGACCGGCGGGTCGCGGAGCTGTCCGGCGGTGAGCGGCAGCGCGTCGCACTGGTCCGCGCGCTGCTCGGCCGGCCCGCGCTGCTGCTCGCCGACGAGCCCACCGCCGGTCTCGACCCGGCTGCCGCGGGTGCCGCGGTCGACGCGCTGCAGGCGTCCGGCACCACGCTCGTGGTCACCACGCACGACGCGGGGGTGGCCGCGCGCTTCCCCCGGGTGGTCGCGCTGCGGGAGGGCCGGGTCGTGCACGACGGCGCGCCGCCCGCGGACCTGCGGTCGCTCTACGCGGCGGCGGCCCCCGGTCCCGGCGGGGTCCCGTGACGGCCGTCCCCCTGGCGGGGGCCGGCCGGTCGGCGGGCAGGTGGGGCAGCAGCGCCGGGCTGCTGCTCGTCGTCGTGTGGGCGCTGCACGGCGCGGAGCTCGGCCGGCTCGCCGGCCTGGACGTGCGCGGGGTGCAGGCGCTCGCCGGGGTCCTGCGGCCCGACCTGTCGCTGCCCGTGCTCCGCGAGGTCGGCGCCCAGGCCGTCCAGACGCTGCAGATCGCGGTCGCCGGGCTGCTGCTGTCGGTGCTCGGCGCCGCGCCGCTCGCCCTGCTCGCCGCCGGCAGCTCCCGGGCCGCCCGGCCGCTGAGGGCCGCCGCGCGGGGCGTCGCCGCGGTGCTGCGCGGCGTGCCCGAGCTCGTGTACGCCCTGGTGCTCGTCACGGTCGTCGGGCTCGGGCCGGTCGCGGGCACGTGCGCGGTCGCGGTGCACGGCGCCGGCCTGCTGGCCAAGCTGTGGGCCGAGCAGCTGGAGTCGGTGGACGGCCGGCCGGTGGAGGCCGCGCGGCTGTCCGGCGCCTCGCGACCGGCCGTCCTCGCGCTCGCAGTGCTGCCGCTGGCCCGGCCGGGGCTGCTGTCGCTGCTGCTGTACCAGCTGGAGTGCAACGTCCGGACCGCGACCGTGCTCGGCATCGTCGGCGCGGGCGGGCTCGGGCAGGCGATCGACCTGTCGCTGCGCCTGTTCGACTACGGCCGGCTGGCGACGCTGGTCGTCGCGGTGCTGGTGCTCGTGCTGGGCGTCGACGCGGTGTCGCGACGGCTCCGCGCGCACTGGGGCGCGGACGCCCGGCCCGGCGTCGCCTAGGTGGAGCCCGGCGGGGGTCAGGCCCGGCGCAGCACGGCGTCGATCAGGTGGGGGCCCGGCTCGGCCAGCGCCGAGCGCAGCTGCTCCGCCAGGTCCTCCGCGGTGTGGGCGCGGGTCGCGGGCACGCCCATCCCGGTCGCCAGGGCCACGAAGTCCAGGTCCGGGCTGCCGAGGTCGAGCAGCTGCCGGGCCCGCTGCCCGTCCTGGGCCGCCCCCACGCGCTGCAGCTCCCCGTCGAGGATCGCGTACGCACCGTTGTTGCAGATGATGGTGGTGACGTCGCACCGCTCCCGGGCGTACGACCACAGCGCCTGCAGGGTGTACATGGCGCTGCCGTCGGCCTGGATGCCGATGACCGGGCGGTCGGGGCAGGCGATGGCGGCGCCGAGGGCGGAGGGCAGGCCCTGCCCGATGGCGCCCCCGGTCAGGGTGAGCCAGTCGTGGCGGGGGGCGCCGGCGGTCTCGGCCTGCAGCCGGCTGCCGGACGTCAGCGCCTCGTCGACGACGATGGCGCCCTCGGGCAGGAGCGCGCCCAGCACCTTGGCGAGCGACGCCGGGGTGAGCGGGCCGCTGGGCAGCTCCGGCCGCGACGGGGCCGTGCCGCCGGGGTCGGCCGACGGGGCGACGCGCGCGGCCAGCGCGACGAGCGCCGCCACGGCGTCCTCGCCGGGCTCGGCCAGGACTGTGACCTCGCAGCCCTCGGGGGCAAAAGTGCCCGGCAGCCCGGGGTAGGCGAAGAACGCGACCGGTGCCCTCGCCCCGACGAGGACGAGGCCCCTGGTGTCACGCAGGGCGGCCAGCGCGGGCTCCGGCGGGTACGGCAGCGGCGTGACCCGCGGCAGCCCCGCGCCGCGGGTCATCCGCGCGGGGAAGGTCTCGCACATCAGGCGGGCACCGGTGGCGGTCGCGATCCGGCCGGCGGCCAGGACGCCCTCCTCGGTGAGGGCCGGGCCGCCGAGGAACAGCACCGTGTCCGGACCGAGCGCCGCGGCGGCGTCGCTGACCGCGGGCTCCGGGACGACGGCGGGCCGGCGCCGGCGCGGCGGCGGCGCGACCCGGCCGCCGTCGCCCCAGGACACGTCCGCCGGGAGGACCAGCGTGGCGACCGCACCGGGGGGGCCGTACGCCGCCGCCACCGCGTCGGCCGCGTCCGCCCCGACGTCGGCCGTGGCGAGCGAGCGCCGCAGCCAGCCGGACACCGGCCCCGCGATGCTGTCCAGGTCCGACTCGAGCGGTGCGTCCAGGCGCTTGTGGTAGGTCGCGTGGTCGCCGACCACGTTGACCAGCGGGGTGCGCGCCCGGCGGGCGTTGTGCAGGTTGGCGACGCCGTTGGCCAGGCCCGGCCCGAGGTGCAGCAGGGTCGCCGCGGGACGGCCGGCCATCCGCGCGTACCCGTCGGCGGCGGCGGTGGCCACCCCCTCGAACAGGGTCAGCACCGCCCGCATCTCCGGCACGTCGTCCAGGGCCGCGACGAAGTGCATCTCGGACGTGCCCGGGTTGGCGAAGCACACGTCGACGCCTGCGTCGACGAGCGTCCGGATCAGTGCCTGCGCGCCGTTCACGTGTTGACCCCCGTTGTCGGTCTGACCTGTCAGGACCGTAGCGGGTGGCCTGCGACGGTCAGGCCAGGCCCGTCCGGGCGAACGCGCCGTAGGACGGCGCGATGGTCGCCGTCGGGCCGACGCCCGCCACGGCGTCGAGCGTCTTGAGGCCGTCGCCGGTGTTGTAGAGCACCGTCTCGGCGTCGGGGTCGATGAGCCCCTGCTGCAGCAGCTGGCGCAGCGTCGCGACGGTCACGCCGCCCGCGGTCTCGGCGAACAGCCCCTCGGTGCTCGCGAGCAGCTTGATGCCCTCGACGACCTGCGCGTCGGACACGTGGCCCATGCCGCCACCGGTGCGCCGCACGGCGTCCAGCGCGTACGGGCCGTCGGCCGGGTTGCCGATCGCCAGCGACCGCGCGATGGTGCTGGGCTTGACCGGCTTGACGGCGTCCCAGCCGTTCTCGAACGCCGTCGCGATCGGCGAGCAGCCGGTCGCCTGCGCGCCGTAGACCTTGTACGGGCTGCTCTCGACGAGGCCGAGGCGGCCGAGCTCGCGGAACGCCTTGTCGACCTTGGTCAGCAGCGAGCCGGACGCCATCGGGATGACGACCTGCTCGGGCAGCCGCCAGCCGAGCTGCTCGGCGACCTCGTAGCCGAGCGTCTTGCTGCCCTCGGCGTAGTACGGCCGGACGTTGACGTTGACGAACGCCCAGTCCTCGTTCTCGGCGATCTCGCTGCACAGCCGGTTGACGTCGTCGTAGTTGCCCTCGACGGCGACGAGCGTCTGCCCGTACACCGCGGTCTGCACGACCTTGCCCTGCTCGAGGTCGTTCGGGATGAACACGACCGAGCGCAGGCCGGCCTGGGTGGCATGGGCGGCGACGGAGTTGGCGAGGTTGCCGGTGCTGGCGCACGAGACGGTGGTGAAGCCGAAGCCGCGGGCCGCCGACAGCGCGACGGACACGACGCGGTCCTTGAACGAGTGGGTCGGGTTGGCGCTGTCGTCCTTGACGTACAGCTTGCGCATGCCGAGCGCCTTGGCGAGGTTCCTCGCCTCGCGCAGCGGCGTCATGCCGGCCCCGAGGTCGACGCGGGTGGCCTCGTCCTGGCCCGCGGGCAGCAGGCCGGCGTAGCGCCAGATGGTGTGCGGGCCGGCCGCGATGCTCTCGCGGGTGACCAGGCGCAGGCGGTCCTCGTCGTAGGCCACCTCGAGCGGCGCGAAGCAGCGCTCGCAGACGTGCACCGGCGAGAGCTCGACGAGGTGCCCGCACTCGCGGCAGACGAGCCCGGCGGCGGGCGAGTCGGCGAAGGCGGCGGGACGGGGCGGCGCAGTGGCAGTCATGAGACCTCTCCTCATCTTCCCCGCGCGGACGTCGCGCGGGACGGAGTTGGCACCTGACGCGGGGCTCCCTGACCGGGTGGCCGTGCGCGCTGGTTGCCGGGGCGTCGTCGGGCCGTGTCCCTCTGCCCCTCGGGATGAGCGTGCTGTGCAGTTGTGCTGACGAGTGTACGGGGCGGCCCCGCGCGCACCGGTCGCGCCGTCCGCCCTCCCACAGCGGCCAGCCCCTCGATAGCCTCCCGGCGTGGTCGACCTGCTGCTCGCGTCCAACCGCGGGCCGGTGTCGTACGTCGAGGGCGACGACGGGACGCTGCAGGCACGGCGGGGCGGCGGCGGGCTGGTCAGCGCCCTGTCCTGCGCCGTGGAGTCGGGCCGCCCGGCCGTGTGGGTGTGCGCGGCTCTGACCGACGCCGACCGGCGCGCCGTCCGGGCGGGCGTCGTCGACGTCCCGGGCGTCCACATGCTCGACATCGACCCGGTGATCTTCGACCGCGCCTACAACCGGGTCGCCAACTCGCTGCTGTGGTTCGTGGCCCACCTGCTGCTGTCGACGGCGACGTCGCCGACCTTCGACCGCGGCAGCCGGCGCGAGTGGGCGGGCTACCTGGAGTACTGCACCGCCTTCGCCGACGCGCTCGCCGAGCAGGCCTCCCCCGGCGCCCAGGTGGTCGTGCAGGACTACCACCTGTCGCTGGTGCCGCGGATGCTGCGCGAGCGGCGGCCGGACCTGCGGATCGCGCACTTCAGCCACACCCCCTGGGCGCCGCCGCAGTACTTCCGGATCCTGCCCGACGAGATCGGCCGCGACGTGCTCACCGGGCTGCTCGGGGCCGACACGGTCGGCTTCCTGTCGCCGCGCTGGGCGGACGCCTTCGGGCGCTGCTGCGCCGACGTCCTGGGGGCCCACTGGGACGGCTCGGTCGTGCGCCACGACGGCCGCACCACCCGGGTCTCGGTGCACGCGCTCGGCGTCGACGGCGACGAGCTGCACCGGCGGGCGTCGCTGCCCGACGTGCAGGGGCGCCTCCCGGGGGTGCGCGAGCAGGTCGGCGACCGCCTGCTGGTCCTGCGCATCGACCGCACCGAGCTGAGCAAGAACATCGTGCGCGGGCTGCTGGCGTACGCGGAGCTGCTGCGGACCCGGCCGCAGTGGCGCGAGCGGGTGGTGCACCTGGCGTTCGCGTACCCGTCGCGGCACGACCTGCCGGAGTACCGCGAGTACACCGCCGCCGTGCAGCGGACGGCGCGCGAGGTCAACGAGGAGTTCGCGACCCCGGGCTGGGTGCCGGTGCTGCTGGAGGTGCGGGACGACTACCCGCGCTCGCTGGCCGCCCTCACCCTCGCGGACGTGCTGCTGGTCAACCCCCTGCGCGACGGGATGAACCTGGTGGCCAAGGAGGGGCCGGTGCTCGCTGCCGACGGCGTCGCGCTGGTGCTGTCGCGCGAGGCCGGCGCCGCCGACGAGCTGTGCGGCGACGCGCTGCTGGTCAACCCGTACGACGTGTCCCAGACGGCCGAGGCGCTGCACGCGGCGCTGTCGATGCCCGGGGACGAGCGGCGGGCGCGCAGCACCCGGATGGCCGCGCGCGCCACGGCGCTGCCCCCGGCGGCGTGGCTCGCCGAGCAGCTCGACGAGCTGGAGGACTGCTCGGCCGCGCCGCTCAGAGGGACCGGGTCGCGGTAGGTGGTCGAGGTGCTGTCGCGAGCGCTGCGGCTCGGCGACGTAGAACGCGCCCACCTGCGTGACCCGGCCGCTCACGCCTCGCGCCGCGCGGGCGGTGAGCGGGGGCGGAGGGCGCGCAGCGGCCCGACCCCGACATGCTGCGCCTGACGGCGGTCCTGGACCACGGCCCCCGTGCTTCGGGTGGGGCGACGCTCGCAGCTGCGGGCGCGCCAGCGGCCGGGCGTGCCTGCGGCAGGGCGCAGACCTGCCGCGCGTACGGGTCGCTCGTCGAGGTGGAGCACTGGGCGCCGACCGTCCCGGGTCGGTCGTCCACAACGGCGGTGTCGTCCACACACCGCCTCTGACCTGCGGTTCTGTCGGAGGTGGCGGCTAGGTTCAGGGGCATGGCGGAGGCGCTGCACGACGAGGCGGAGGCCCGGCTGCTCGCGCAGCTGGAGGCCTCCTCCGCGCTCGAGTCCGTGCGCTACGCCGAGGACGTCGACCGGCTGGTGGAGCTCTCGGCGCTGTCGCGGCGGCTGTTCGGGGCCGACGGTGTCGAGCGGTTCCTCGCCCTGGACGTCGCCGCCACCCTGCGGGTCGGGCAGCACACGGCCGCGCGCCGGGTGTCCGAGGCCGACCGGTTGACCTCGGCGCTCTCGCTGACCCTGGCCGGGCTGCGCTCCGGCCGCCTGCGGGTGCCGCAGGCCAGGACGCTGCTCGAGGAGACCACCCGCTGCTCCGAGCAGGTCGCCGCGGACGCCGAGCGACGCGTGTGGGCCGGGCTCGACGACGTCGGGCTGCGCGCGTGGACGGGGCCGAAGCTGGTCCGCCGGGTGAAGCGGGCGGTGCTGGAGGCGGAGGCCGCGCTGGAGCCGGAGCTCACCGCCGAGCGGGAGGCCGAGGCGCGGCGCGGCCGGCGCGTGTCGGTGCGGCCCGAGCCCGACGGGATGGCCAGCCTCTGGGCGCTGCTCCCCGCCGAGCAGCTGCGCGCCTTCACCGCCGGCATGGACGAGCTGGTCCGCCGGCAGCGGGAGGTCGACCGCCGCTCCGGCGCCGACCGCACGGCCGACCAGTGCCGCGCCGACGTGCTCGCCCTGCTCCCGGCCCTGGCGCTGCATGCCCTGGACGGCACGACGCCTCCGGCCGACGGCTCCCACCCGGCGGTGGTGGTCAGCGTCCACGTGCCCATGGCGACGGCCCTCGGGCGCTCGGATGCCCCGGGTCACCTGGACGGCTACGGCCCGGTCAGTGCCGGCACGGTGCGGCGGATGCTGCCCAGCGCCCGGCTGCGCCGCGTGGTCGTCGAGGAGCGGACCGGCGAGCCGGTGCAGGTGGCGAGCCGGACCACCAGCGCGGCGGAGCAGGCACGGCCGGGGCAGCGGTCCGGCTCCGCGGCCCGTCCCTCGCCGGCGGGAGCCGCGGCCGTCCGGCGGGCGTTGCTGGTCATGCTCCAGGACGGGCCGCTGCTGGTGGAGGACGTGGCCGAGCCGCAGTACGAGCCGTCGGACCCGCTCGCGCGGCTCGTCCGCACCCGGGACGGCTCCTGCACCGGCCTCGGCTGCGACCGCCAGGCGGCGGCGTGCGACCTCGACCACCGGGAGCCCTGGCCGCTCGGCCCTACGACGGCGCGCAACCTCGCCCCGCTCAGCCGGCGCTGCCACCGGGCCAAGACCCTCAGCTGGTCGGTGCAGCGGCACCCGGACGGCAGCAGCACCTGGACGAGCCCGACGGGGCGCCACTACCCGAGCCCGTCGCCGTGGCACCCCGCGCCCGACCCCGCTGCGCCCCGGCCCTGTCGACCGCCACCCCAGGAGCCGGCTGCGCGGTGGGGACCGCGGGCGCTCGCCGAGGAGTCCGACGCCGGCCTCACCGCCCGTCTCGCGGAGGAGCCGGAGAGGCGGGACGAGGTGCTCGCAGAGGGCACTGTGATCCGTCCTGCCCTGCTGCGGGACGACCCGCCGCCGTTCTGACCCGAGTCGGCCGGGGCCACGGAGGGTCTGCCGCTGCCTGCTGCGGGGCCACCCGCCGCCGTGCCGAGCAGCGTCAGCCGAGGCCGCGGAAGGTGAGCAGCCCGCGGAGCACGACCGCACCGCCGACGAGCAGGACGACGGCCGCCGTGGCCGTGGGCAGCACCTGGACCAGCCGGGCCGCGCGGCCGGACGTCCAGCCCCGGCGCTCCAGACGGGCCTGGGCACGCAGCAGGAGCAGGCCGGCGAGGGCGAGCGTCAGGGCCATGCCCACGCCGTAGCCGACGACGAGCAGGGCGCCGAAGACCGGACGGCCCAGCGCGGCGGCACCGAGCAGCACGACCAGCGCCGAGGGGCTGGGGACGAGCCCACCGGCCACGCCCATCGTCGCGAGGGTCCGCCAGCCCAGTGGCTGGTCGACGTCGGGGAGGTGGGTGTGGGTCGTCCCGGCGTGGGTGTGCTCCCCCGACGAGGCCCGCGCGGTCGCGGTCGTCGAGGGGGTGCCGCCGCCGACGGCCACGAGCTCGCGGGGGGCGGGCGCGTGGTCGTGCTGCGGGTGGTCGTCGCCGTGGTCGTCGTGGTCGTGGTCGTGGGGCGCGTCGCCGCCGTCGTCGTGGTGGTGGTGCCCGGCGTCCCCGTGGCCGTGGCCGTCCGTCCCGTGGTCGTGCCCCGCCGACCCGTGCTGGTGCCCGTCCGGCCCTTGGGCGTGCCCCCGGTCCGCTCCGTTGCCGTCGCCGTCCACCTCGTGGTCGTGCCCGTCCGGCCCGTGACCGTCCGCCCCGTGACCGTGCGCCGCGGGCCCGTGTCCGTGTCCGTGCCCCTCCGACCCGTGCCCGTGCCCCTCCGACCCGTGCCCGTGCCCCGCCACCCCGTGGTCGTGTCCGTCCGGCCCGTGGCTGTGCCCGTGCGCGATCTCCCGCAGGCTCGCCCCGCGCGCCCGCGCGCGCAGCGCCCGCCGCAGCAGGAACACCCCCACACCCGCCAGCAGCAACCCCGACGCGACCTCGGTCGCCGGTACGAAGCGCTCCGGGGAGGCCACGCTGGTCAGCGAGAGCAGCCCGCCGAGCAGCAGGACGCCCGCGGTGTGGGTGGCGGTGACGGTGGCGCCCAACCAGACCGCCTGGCGACGGGTGCCGCGCTGGCCGACGAGGTAGGCGGCGATGACCGTCTTGCCGTGCCCCGGCGCCACCGCGTGCCCGACGCCGAGCGCGACGGACAGCAGGACGGCGAGCAGGGCGACGGGGACGGTCAGCTCCTGCCGCGAGACGAAGGAGGAGTACGCCGCGGTGAGCCGGTCGACCCCCGCCGGGAGGATGCTGCTGCCCGGCACCGAGGAGTCGGCCCGGCAGGGCCCGCCGTTCTCGACCTGGAAGGCCGCCGAGGTCACCGCGGGCGGCGAGCTGAGCAGGTCGGACGGGTAGGCCTCGAGCAGCGCGCTCGGGCTGTCCTGGACGACGTCGCCGCGCACCGTCCCGCACAGCGCGGTCGCGGAGACCTCCTTCCAGCCCGTGCGGCCGACGGCGCTGCGGTCCTCGAACGCGACCGTGGAGGAGGGCACCGTGCCGGTCGTGAAGGCGCAGTCGAGACGCAGCGTCGCGAGCCCGGCGGCGCCGTCGGCGCGGCGTGCGCCGGAGGAGTCGACCTCGAGGGCAGCGGGCGCCCCGTCGAGCACGAGGGAGAGCTGGGGCGCAGTGCGGGCGCACTCGCCCGCCGCCCACGCCGTCAGCTCGCCCTCGGCCAGCGTCCCGTCGCGGTCGGCGTCCGGGGAGTCCGGCCCCTGCGCCAGCTGCAGGGTGGGGATCTCGGCCAGGTCGACGGCGTGCAGGACCCGGACGTCCGAGCCGCCGACGAGGACGCGGTCGGCGGTGTTGACGGTGAAGTTGCCCAGCGGGTGCGCGGACGCCGCCGGGGCGGCGCCGACCAGCAGGCCGCCGGCGAGGCCGGCGACGACCAGGGCGCGCGGGACGACCCGCCTCACGACAGCTCGGCGACCAGGGCGCGCGCCCGCGGGGCGTGCAGCGGGCTGAACGCCGGGTTGAGCTCCAGCGCCCGCTCCAGGGCGGCACGCGCCTGCCGGTCGTTGCCGGCGGCCGCCTCGATGACGCCGAGGTGGTAGGCGAAGGCGGCGGACCGCAGGCCGGTGCGGCCGGCGGCCCGGGCGAGCGGGAGGGCCTCGTCGTCGCGGCCGGCGGCGTGCAGCGCCCACGCGTACGCGTCCTGCACGACGATCGAGTCGGGCCGCGTGTCGTGGGCCTTCTCCGCGAGCTCGACGGCGAGGGCCGGGTCGCCGTGGTCGGCCTCGAACAGCGCCAGCTCGGCGTCCACGACCTGCCCGCCGGCGGCGTACAGCTGCTGGGTGGCGCGCACGACGGCGTACTGCTGCTGCGCCTCGTCGGCGCGGCCGGTCGCCTCGAGCAGCTCGCCGAGCTCGACGAGCGTGCCGGGCTGCGGCTGCCTGGCGACGGCGGCGCGGTAGTCGGCCACCGCACCCTCGACGTCGCCGCGGGCGGCCTTGACCTTGGCGCGGCCGCCGAGGGCGGGCACGTGGGACGGGTCGGAGGCCAGCGCGGCGGCGTAGCCGGCGGCGGCGCCGTCGAGGTCGCCGGTGCCCCAGGCCAGCTCGCTCAACTGGTGCTGCGCGAAGGCCCGGTCGGCCGGCGCCGAGGCCACCTGCTCGGCCCGCTGCATGGCGTCGCGCGCGCCCTCGACGTCGCCCCGCAGCTCCTGCGCGTACGACGCCCGGGTGAACGCGTCCACGCCCGGCCGCAGCTGCAGCATCTTCTGCAGGGCGTCGCGGGAGGCGTCGTAGCGGCCCAGCTCGACGAGCCCGTCGACCTGCACCGCGAGCGCGCCGGCGGCGTACGGGTTGATCTCCAGCGCCGCCTCGGCCAGCTCGACCGCCCGGGCGAACTCGTGCTGCGCGGCGGCCAGCGAGGCCTGCCCGATCAGGGCCGGGTCGTTGCCCTCGGGCCGCAGGCGCAGCGACTCGGCGAACGCGCCCTCGGCCCGGGCGTACAGCCCCGGGTCGGCGGAGGTGCGGGCCTGCTGCACGTACGCGGCGCCGAGCTCGGCCCAGGCGCGGTCGTTGCGGGGGACCCGGCGCAGCTGCTCCTGCAGGGCGTCGAGGCCGCCGCCCGGAGCCACCCGTGTCGCCGCCGCCGGCGACTCGACCGGCTGCTCACCGCCGCCGAAGGCCGTGCCGGCCGCGAGCAGGCCGCCGGCCAGCACCACGACGGTGCCGGCGCTGGCCAGCGTGCGCACGGTGCGGCTGCGCCCCGTCATGCGCCCACCCCCCGACCGGCCGGGAGTCCGGCAGGTCCACCGTAGGTCAGGCAGGTCGGGCGCGGGGGCGACACGGACGAGCCTCTCGGCAGGGGAACGGGGACGGCAGCACCGGGTCTTCGACCGCGACGGGTCCGCGGTTCAGTCGGCCACCGCGGCCTATGGTCCGGGCGTGCTGTCGCTCACCGCCGTCCTGCACCCCTCCGCCCTCGACGCCCGCCTGAGCGTGGTCCGGCTGCACCCGGAGGTGCTCGCGGCGCTGGGGGTCCGGCCCGACGACGTCGTGGTGCTGCGGGGACGCCGTACGACGGCCGCCCGGGTCGCCGCGGGGCCGGCGGACGCCGACCCGGGGACCGTGCGGTGCACCGAGCTGGTCCTCGGCAACCTGCAGCTCACCGACGGCTCGCCCGTCGAGCTGGAGCGCGCCGAGCCGCAGGCGGCGCGGGCCGTGGTGCTCAGCGGGGACCGCGCCGTCGTCGCCGCGGTCGACCCCGCCCTGCTGCGCACCGCCCTGCGCGGCAAGGTGCTGACGACCGGCGACAACGCCTCGCTGCTGCAGGAGGACCTGGCACCGGCATCCGAGGCCCACCGCGCCCTGCGCGCCCGGCTCGGACCGGCGCTGCGCAGCGTCCTGCTGCACGTCGCCGAGGTCGACCCGCCGGGCCCGGCGGTGGTGACGATGGGGACGGTCGTGGGCTGGCAGGGCGGGACGACGACCACGGGCAGCGCGACGCCGACCGTCCGGGCCGCGAGCGCCGGACCTGCCCTCAAGGTCGCCGACCTGCCGGGCCTGGAGGTGCAGGCCAAGGACCTCCAGGAGTGGCTCGACCTCGGCTTCCACCACCCCGACCTGCTGGCCCGGCTGGGCACCAGCGCGCGGATGGGCGTGCTGCTGACCGGTCCGGCGGGCTCGGGCAAGGCCTCGCTCGTGGAGGCCGTCGCGGCGGAGGTGGGCGCCCGGCTGGTCCGCGTCTGGGCGCCCCAGCTGGCCGCGCTGGAGGCCGGCGCGGCCGCCGCCCAGCTGCGCGGGCTGCTCGCCGTGCCCGCCTCCCCCACCGTCCTGCTCGTCGAGGACGTCCAGGCCCTGGTGCCGCGCGAGGGCCGCAGCCCGCTGGCGACGACGTTCCTGTCGGAGCTGCGGGCGGCCGTCGACACCGGCCGGATCGCCGTCGTCTGCACCACCTCGGCGCCCGAGCAGGTCGACCCGGCGCTGCGCAGCCCGGGCACGCTCGACCACGAGCTCGCCGTGCCGCTGCCCGACCGGCCGCGCCGCCGCCAGCTGCTGGCCCGCACCACCGCCGACCTGCCCCTCGACCCCGACGTGGACCTCGACGACGTCGCGGCCCGCACCCCCGGGTTCGTCGCCGCGGACCTGATCGCGCTGCTGCGCGAGGCCGGCCTGCGCGCCGCGGCCCGGCAGCGCGAGGCCGAGCAGCCGGTGCTGGCCCGCGCCGACCTCGACGAGGCGCTCGAGGTCGTCAGCGCCAGCGCGCTCGAGGGCGAGGCGCTGCAGCTCGGGGGGCTCACGCTCGACGGGGTCGGCGACATGGCCGAGGTCAAGGCGGCGCTCACCGAGGCGGTGCTGTGGCCGCTGCAGTACCCCGACACCTTCGCCCGCCTCGGCGTGACCGCACCGCGCGGCGTGCTGCTGTACGGCCCGCCCGGCTGCGGCAAGACGTTCCTCGTCCGCGCCATCGCCGGCAGCGGGCAGGCCAACGTCCTGTCGGTGAAGGGCGCCGAGCTGCTCAGCAAGTGGGTCGGCGAGTCGGAGGGCGCGGTGCGCGAGCTGTTCCGGCGCGCCCGGGAGGCGGCACCCGCCCTGGTGTTCCTCGACGAGGTCGACGCGCTCGCGCCCGTACGGGGGCAGGCCAGCGACGGCGGCACCACCGACCGCGTGGTCGCCGCGCTGCTCACCGAGCTCGACGGCGTCGAGGCGCTGCGCGACGTCGTCGTGATCGGGGCGACCAACCGCCCGGACCTCATCGACCCGGCGCTGCTGCGGCCCGGCCGCCTCGAGCGGCTGGTCTTCGTCCCGCCGCCGGACGCGGACGCCCGCGGCGCCATCCTCGCCGCCGCCGGGCGCGACGTGCCGGTGCAGGACGTCGCGTGGGCCGAGCTCGGGGCGCGCACCGAAGGGTTCTCGGCGGCCGACTGCGCCGCGCTGGTGCGCGAGGCCGCGCTGACCGCCATGCGCGAGTCGATGGCGGTCGGCGCGGTCACCGCCGCGCACGTGGAGACCGCCCTGGAGGTGGTCCGGCCGTCGCTGGACCCCGCCCAGGTCGAGCACCTGGCGTCGTACGCGGAGCGGCGGGCCCAGCGCTAGTCGAGCAGGCCCTCGAGCAGCTCGACCAGGCCCGCCGGCCCGTCGACGACGAGGTCGGCCCGGTCGCGCAGCTCGGCCGGGCCCTCGTCGCTGGCGCTGCACACCGTCAGCCCCGGGACGCCCCGGCCGCGCAGCTCGGCGACCGCGTCGAACCCGGGCAGGTCCCCGACGTCGTCGCCGGCGAACAGCACGGCGGACGGGAGCGGGTCGCACAGCGACAGCAGCGCCCTGCGCTTGTCCGCCCCGGGCGGGCGCACCTCGAGCACGAGCCGCCCCGGGTGGACCTCCAGCCCGTACGGCTCCGCCAGGCCGCGCAGGACGGGGTGCAGGCGGTCCTGCTCGCCACGGGGGTCCGGCAGGCCGCGCAGGTGGACGACCAGCGACAGCCCCTTGTCCTCGAGCCGGGCGTCGCCGACCACCCCCGGCAGGACGTCGCGCAGCTCGAGGATCCCGGGCGCGACGGGGTCGCCGTGCAGGGCGCCGTCCCAGCGCTGGGTGCCGTACTGGCCGAGCACCAGCAGGCCGCGCAGGTCGTGCAGGCCGGCCAGCTCGACGACCCCGAAGGCCGGCCGGCCGGTGACGAGGGCGAGCGTGCCGAGGCGCGGCGCCAGCCGGTGCAGCACCTCGACGGCTCCCGGCGCGGGGAGGGCGTCCTCCGGGCGGTCGACGACGGGCGCGAGGGTGCCGTCGTAGTCCAGGGCGACCAGCGCGGCCGCGGGCTCCGCGCGCAGCGCGGCCAGGCCCGCCCGGCCCTCGGCCGTCGTGGGCTGCACCGGCCTAGGCGCGGTCACTGGTGACGACCACGGTCAGGCCCTCGCCCGGCAGGCCCTCACGGCGCGGCAGGACGCGGGGGAACCCGTGGGTCCGGGCGAGCCGCTCGGCCGCCGCGCGCTGGCCGTCCTCGTAGTAGACGGTCGACGTGCGGGTGCGGCCACGCAGGTTGCCGACCAGCGCGACCGGCCAGCCGGCCTCGCGCAGGGTCTCGGCCTGGCGGGCGGCCAGGCCGGTGTAGCGGGAGTTGTTGAGGACGGTGACCGCCGGACGGGAGGGGGCCGCGGCACGGGACGGCGGCGGGGCGGCGGTGGTGGTGGTGGTGGCGCGGTCCGGCTCGGGGTCGGCGGCGGCGCCGTCCGGAGCGCGGTCGTCCTCGGTGGCGTCGTCGGTGGCACCGTCCTCGGCGCCGTCGTCCGTCGCGTCGTCGGTGGTGGCCTCGTCGGTGGCGCCGTCGGACGGGGCGTCGACCTGCGGGGCGTCCCGCTCCGCAGGCTCCGACGCGTCCGACGGAGCGGGTGCGGCCGGGGCGTCGCCCACCGGCGGCCCCGGCTGGTCAACGGGGTCGAGCGCGCCCGCCGCGGCGGGGGCGGCGGTCGGCGTGTCCTCGGGGTCGTCGGTGAACAGGAGCAGCGCGCCGATGCCGAGCGCGACCGCGGCGACCGCGAGCCCGGCACCGGCGAGGGCGCGGAGGGGGGCGACCCGGACGGGCGCGGCTGCCTCGGGGCGGCGGGGGACGCGGACGGGGACGCGCGCCGCCGGGGCGGCGCGGCTCACGGCGGGAGGCGGCGCGGGGGCCGGCGGCGCGGAAGCCGGGGCGGGGGCGGGCGGCGCGGGGGCCGAGGCGGGGGCGGCAGCGGGGGCGGCAGCGGTCGGCGCGTCACCGCTGCGGACGACGACGTGCCCGGCGGCGCCGGCCGCAGCGCCGGCCACGCCGGCGCCGAGGCCGGTCGCGCGAGCCGCTGTGGGCCGGGTGGGCGGCGCGGGCGCGGGCGCCGGCCGGGCAGCGCCCGCGGCCGGGGACGCAGGCGCCGCGCCGGCAGCGGGCCGGGTCAGCGGAGCCGAGCCGGCCCGGGGGGCGGCAGGCGGCACGGGCGGGCCGGCGACGGCGGGCGGGGCCACGGCGGGCGGGGCCACAGCGGGCGGGGCCACAGCGGGCGCGTTCCCGGCAGGCGGCGTCGGGGCCGGCCGGTCAGCCGCGACCGGCGCCGCCGCTGCGGCGGCCGGCCGATCCGCAGGAGCGGCCGGCTCCGGGCCCTCGGGCTCGAACTGCACCCGGCTGTAGGCGGGGGTGCGGGGTGCGGCGGGGAGCTCGCCGTCCGAGCCGGGGCGGTCGGGCACGGTCAGGCGTCCATCCCGAGGCGGCGGGCCGAGCGGGTCCGCTGGCGGGTGGCGCGGAGCCGGCGCAGCCGCTTGACGAGCATCGGGTCGGCGACGAGCGCCTCGGGCCGGTCGATGAGGGCGTTGAGCACCTGGTAGTAGCGGGTGGCGCTCATGTCGAACAGGTCCCGGACGGCCTGCTCCTTCGCGCCGGCGTACTTCCACCACTGGCGCTCGAACGCGAGCACCTCGCGCTCGCGGTCGGTCAGGCCGTCGGACGGAGCGGCGGACACGGTCCCGGCAGCGGGGTCCACGGGGCCTCCAAGCAGGCGGACGACGACGAATCACAACGATGTCGTTCGCAGAGTCAAGCACAGGCGGGAGCCCCCGCACAGCACCCCGCGCAGGGCTGTACGGGTGGTCCTGGCCGTCGGTGCCGCCCAGCCAGGGTCAGGCGGCGAGGTCCTGGTGCTCGCGGACCGGTGCCTGCTCCGGCGCGGCCGGCGGGAAGACCCAGCGGCGGTAGCCCCAGAAGCGGAAGGCGGTGGCCATGGCCAGCCCGACGACGTTGCCGGCGAGGTTCAGCGCCACGAAGCCGGTGAGGCCGAGCGCGTAGCGCGCAAAGGCGAGCGGCGCGAGGGCGAGCAGCAGCGCGGCCGCGTTGACGGCCACGAAGAGCATCGCCTGCTGCCGGACGCTGCCGTGGGCCCCGGCGAACGACCACTGCCGGTTGCCGACGAAGGCGACCAGGCCGGCGACGACGGTGGAGAGCACCTTGGCCGTCAGCGGGCCGACGGCGAGCACCACGCCCAGCACCTGCACGCCGCTGAGCCCGTAGTGCAGGAGGTTGAACAGGCCGACGTCGACGAGCGTCGCGAACCCGCCGACGAGCAGGAACCGCGTGGCCTGCCCGATCAGCTGGGAGCGCTGCGGCGCCGGCGGACCCGAGGGGGACGGGCGAGCGGACCGGGGCAGGGTCGACGACGTCACCCGACGACTCTGCCCGACATCTCCGCCAGAACCCCCTCTCCGAGCGCTCGTGTCCGACTCGTGACGCGCTCGTGACGCTCAGGGGTGCTCAGTCTCACAGCCGTGCGCCCGGTGGGCGCTGCCGGCATCAGGTGGACGCGGCCAGCTGGCGGCTGATGACCAGGCGCTGGATCTGGTTGGTGCCCTCGAAGATCTGCATGACCTTGGCCTCGCGCATGTAGCGCTCGAGCGGGAAGTCGCGGGTGTAGCCGTAGCCGCCGAGCACCTGCACCGCGTCGGTCGTCACCTTCATCGCCGCGTCGGTCGCCACCAGCTTGGCGACGCTGGCCTGCCTGCCGTACGGCCGACCCGCGTCGCGCCGGCGGGCGGCGTCGAGGTAGGTGGCCCTGGCGCTGTCGACCGCCGCCGCCATGTCGGCCAGCAGGAACGCCAGGCCCTGGTGCTCGATCACCGGCCTGCCGAACGCCTCGCGCTCCTGGGCGTACGCCACCGCGTCGTCGAGCGCGCCCTGCGCCAGGCCGACCGCGATCGCCGCGATGCCCAGCCGGCCGCTGTCCAGCGCCGAGAAGGCGATCGACAGGCCCTGCCCCTCGCGGCCGACGAGCCGGTCGGCCTCGAGGTGCACGCCCTCGTAGTAGGCGTTGGTCGTGGGCACCGACCGCAGCCCCATCTTGTCCTCGGGCTTGCCGAACGACAGCCCCGGCGCCTGCCCGGGGACGAGGAAGCACGACACGCCCCGCGGCCCGTCGTCGCTGGTGCGGGCGAACAGCGTGTAGAAGTCGGCGACCCCGCCGCTGGTGATCCAGCTCTTGGTCCCGTCGACGCGGTAGCCGTCGGCCACAGGCGTCGCCCGGCAGCGCAGGGCCGCGGCGTCCGACCCGCAGTGCGGCTCCGACAGGCTGTACGCGCCGAGCAGCGAGCCGCCGAGCATGTCCGGCAGCCAGCGCTGCTGCTGCTCCGGCGTCCCGTGCGTGGCGAGCGCAAAGCACGACAGGCCGTGCACGCTGGTGGCCACCGCGACGGCGGCCCACCGGGCGCCGAGCTCCTCGAGCACCTGCAGGTAGACCTCGTACGGCTGGCCGCCGCCCCCCAGCTCCTCCGGGTAGGGCAGCCCCAGCAGCCCGGCGTCGCCGAGCGTGCGGAACAGCCCGTCCGGCAGCGTCTCGGTCGCCTCCGCCGCCGCCGCCCGGGGCCGCAGCTCCGCGTCGGCGATGTCGCGGACCAGGCCGATCAGCTCGGCCGCCTCGGGCGTCGGGAGCATGCGGTCGACGGGCACGGGGGGCCTCCGGGTGCGGAGCGGGGTCGAGCAGCGGTGCGCGCGACGGTACTCAGGGTGCCGCCGGACCGCCGTCCGCAGGCCGTCAGGCGGTGGCGGCGGTGGTGCTCAGCGCGGCCAGACCGAGCAGGAAGAACAGCAGCAGCAGGACGCCAGCGACGATCCGGCCGGTGCCGCGCGACGGGGTCGACGGGTCCCTGCGCTGCCGCAGCCCCGACACCAGCAGGTACACGCCCAGCACCAGCGGGAGCAGCCGCCCGACGACGGCGCCCGCCGCCCGGGCCGCCTCGGCGGCGAGGACCTGCGGGGCGGCGCTCACCGCACACCGCCCTCGGCCGGCCGGCGGCAGGGCGGCGGGGGGCGACGGGTCATGCGGCGACCGTAGGCGGCAGCGGCCGGCCGCACCGGGATCCGCAGCGGCGTCACCCGTCCGGCGTCACCCGTCCGCTGGAGGGGACCGCGACCGGCCACCACATCACGACGCGGTACCAGTCCCGGCGGTCGGCGCCGGGCCCCGCCGCCGACCGCTAGCGTTCCCGGGCACACCCCCTGGACCTCCCGAGGAGTTCTTGTGCGTCGACCTGCGTCCCGCCTGCGGCTGATGGCCGCGCTGGCGGTGGCGGGCCTGGGCCTGGTGGCCTGCGGCTCCAACGACACCACGACCGGCGCCGCCGGCACCCCGTCCAGCGCGGCGGCCCCGTCGGCGGCCGGCCCGCAGAGCGATGCCAAGGTCGGCCTGGCGTACGACGTCGGCGGCCGTGGCGACCGCTCCTTCAACGACTCCGCCGCCGCGGGCCTGGACCGCGCCGTGTCCGAGTTCGGGGTCACCAAGCAGGAGCTGAGCCCCAACGCCTCCGGCAGCGACCGCGGCGACAACCTGCGCCAGCTCGCCGAGGCCGGCTTCAACCCGGTCTTCGCCGTCGGCTTCGCCTACGCCGAGACCCTCGGCGACGTGGCGCAGGACTTCCCCGAGACCACCTTCTTCATCATCGACGACTCCTCGCTGGAGGCGCCGAACATCAAGTCGCTGGTGTTCGCCGAGGAGCAGGGCTCCTACCTCGTCGGTGCGGCCGCCGCGCTCAAGAGCGAGAGCGGCAACGTCGGCTTCGTCGGCGGCGTCGAGACCCCGCTGCTGCGCAAGTTCGAGGCCGGCTTCGTCGCCGGTGCCGAGAAGGTCAAGCCCGACATCGAGACCCAGGTCAAGTACCTGTCGCAGCCCCCGGACTTCTCCGGCTTCGGCTCCCCCGACAAGGGCCGCGAGACCGCCCGCGGCATGTTCGACGCGGGCGCGGACGTCGTGTACGCGGCCGCCGGCGGCTCCGGCGTCGGCGTCTTCCAGGCCGCCAAGGCGCAGGACGCGCTCGCCATCGGCGTCGACAGCGACCAGTACGAGTCGATCGGCGACGAGAGCCTGCAGCCGGTCATCCTCACCTCGATGACCAAGCGCGTCGACAACGCCGTCTACGCCGCGATGGAGTCCTTCGTCGCCGAGGAGGAGATCCCCGCGGTCACCACCTTCGACCTCGCGGACGACGGCGTCGGCTACGCCACCTCCGGCGGGTTCGTCGACGACATCAAGCCCCAGCTCGACGAGCTGGCCGCCCAGATCGAGGCCGGCACCATCGAGGTCCCGACCACCCCGTAGTCCCTCCCGACCGGCCCCGGCCCGGCGCCCCGCGCGCCGGTCCGGGGCCGTCCGGCTGTCCGAGAGGTGCCCGTGACCGAGCCCGTCGCCGTGCCCGACCGCGGGCCCGTCCCGGTCGTCGAGCTGGCCGGCGTGACCAAGCGCTTCCCCGGCGTCGTCGCCAACCGCGACGTGTCGCTGCGCCTCATGCCCGGCGAGGTGCACGCCGTCGTCGGGGAGAACGGCGCCGGCAAGTCCACGCTCATGAAGATCGTGTACGGGATGCAGCGCGCCGACGAGGGCACGATCAGCGTCGACGGCACGCCCGTCCGCTTCGCCAGCCCGTCGGACGCCATCGCCGCGGGCATCGGCATGGTCCACCAGCACTTCATGCTCGCCGACAACCTCACCGTGCTCGAGAACGTCGTGCTCGGCGCCGAGCCCACCCGCCGCGGCCGGCTCGACCGGGCCGCGGCCCGCTCCCGCATCCGCGACCTGGGCTCCCGCTACGGCCTCGACGTCGACCCGGACGCGCTGGTCGAGCACCTCGGCGTCGGCGACCGGCAGCGCGTCGAGATCCTCAAGGTCCTCTACCGCGGCGCCCGGGTCATCGTGCTGGACGAGCCGACCGCGGTGCTCGTGCCGCAGGAGGTCGACGCGCTGTTCGCCTCGCTCGCCGACCTGCGCGCCGAGGGCGTCGCGGTCGCGTTCATCAGCCACAAGCTCGACGAGGTCCTGCGGGTCGCCGACGTCGTGACCGTGTTGCGCGCCGGCACCACCGTGCGCACGCTGCGGGCCGCCGAGACCACGCCGCAGGAGCTCGCGCAGCTCATGGTCGGCCGCGAGCTGCCGACGCCCGGTGCCCGCGCGTCGACCGTCACCTCCGTCGTCGAGCTGGCCGTCGAGCACCTCACCGTCCGCAGCCCCGAGGGCCGCGTCGTCGTCGACGACGTCGGCCTCGAGGTGCGCCGCGGCGAGGTCGTCGGCATCGCCGGCGTCGAGGGCAACGGCCAGGTCGAGCTCGTCGAGGCGCTGCTCGGGCTGCGCACCTCGACCGGCACCGTCCGCCTCGGCGACCGCGACATCAGCGCCTGGTCGACCGGCCGCCGTCGCGAGGGCGGCATCGGCTACGTCCCGGAGGACCGCCACCGGCAGGGCCTGCTGCTGCCGGCCCCGCTGTGGGAGAACCGCGTGCTCGGCCACCAGGGTCGCAGGCCGGCCCGCCGCGGGCCCTGGATCGACCGCCGCGCCTCCCGGGCCGACACCGAGCGCATCGTCCGCGAGTACGGCGTGCGCACCCCCGGCGTCCAGGTCCCGGCCTTCGCCCTGTCCGGCGGCAACCAGCAGAAGCTCGTCGTCGGCCGCGAGCTCAGCGGCGACCCGACCCTGCTCGTCGCCAGCCACCCCACCCGCGGCGTCGACGTCGGCGCGCAGGCCACCGTCTGGGAGCACCTGCGCACCGCCCGGGCCTCGGGCCTGGCCGTGCTTCTGGTCAGCGCCGACCTCGACGAGCTGATCGGGCTGTCCGACGTCCTGCTCGTCATGCTGCGCGGCCGGCTCGTCGCCCGGCTCGACCCGGCCACCACCACGCCCGAGTCGCTCGGCGAGGCGATGACGGGGGTGGCGGCGTGAGCACCACGCTCGAGACCCCGCCGGTCGCCGCGCCCCCGGGCCGCTCGGCCTCCCCCGTCCTGCGCCGGGTGCTGCTCGCCGTCGCCGCGCCGCTCGCGGCGGCGCTCGTCGCCCTGCTCGTCACCTCGCTGGTGCTGCTCGCCAGCGGCAGCGACCCGTTCGCGGTCTACCGCCAGATGCTCAGCTCCGGCACCGAGACGCGGTCGCTGATCATCACCGTCAACAACGCCGTGCCGCTCTACCTCGCCGGCGTCGCGGTGGCGATCGGCTTCCGCACCGGCCTGTTCAACATCGGCGTCGAGGGCCAGTACCAGCTCGCCGCCCTGCTCGCCGCCGCCGCGGGAGCCGCGGTGGTCCTGCCGCCGGCCCTGCACATCGCCTTCGTCCTCGTCGTCGCCATGTCCGTCGGCGCGCTGTGGGCGGGCGTCGCCGGCGCGCTCAAGGTGACCCGCGGCGTCAGCGAGGTCATCTCGACGATCATGCTGAACGTCATCGCGGGCGGCATCGCGGCCTACCTGCTGGCCGAGCACCTGCAGGAGCGGGTCGAGGGCAGCAACAACAGCACCACCCCGCCGCTGCCGGACAGCGCCCACTTCCTCACCCTCGACCCGCTGCTCACGGCGCTCGGCGTCGAGGTCCCGCGGGGCACCCGGCTCGGCGGCTTCGTGGTCGTGGCCGTCGTCGTGGGGCTGCTGTACTGGCTCGTCGTCAGCCGCAGCCGCTTCGGCTTCGAGCTGCGCGCGACCGGGCTCAACCCGTCGGCCGCGCTCGCGAGCGGCGTCGACGCCAAGCGGACGATCTTCGTGACGATGCTGGTCTCGGGCGCGCTGGCCGGCCTGGTCGGCATGCCGCAGCTGCTCGGCACGTCCTTCTCGTACGGGCTGGACTTCACCGCCGGGCTCGGCCTGACCGGCATCGGCGTCGCCCTGCTGGGCCGCGGGTCGCCGCTCGGGATCGCGCTGGCGGCGCTGCTGTTCGCCTTCCTCGAGCGCTCGTCGGCGTCGCTGCAGTTCATCGACGTGCCGCGCCAGATCTACGTGATCATGCAGGGGGCCATCGTGCTGTCCGTCGTCGTCGCCTACGAGGCGGTGCGCCGGATCGGCGTCGCCCAGGCCGAGCGCAGCGTGCGCCTCGCGGCCGAGCGGGGCGCGGCATGACCGCCGTCGCGGTCGAGCGCCCGGGCAGCACCGAGGGCCGCCGCCGCACCGGCCTGCCCGGCGGGTGGAAGGGGCTGCTGCTCGGCGCCGTGGGCCTGCTGCTCCTGCTGTCGTTCGTGCGGGTCGTCAGCGGGGCCGACGACCTGACCTCCAGCGGCACCGCGGGCGCCGCGCTGCGCCTCGCCGTGCCGATCGGCCTGGCCGGGCTCGGCGGCCTGTGGGCCGAGCGCGCCGGCATCGTCAACATCGGCCTCGAGGGGATGCTCATCCTCGGCACCTGGTTCGGGGCCTACGCCGGCTACCTGTACGGGCCGTGGGCGGGCATCGCGGTGGCCGTGCTGGCCGGGGCCGTCGGCGGGCTGCTCCACGCCGTCGCCACCGTCACCTTCGGCGTCGACCACGTCGTCTCCGGCGTCGCGATCAACCTGCTCGGCGCGGGCGTGGCGCAGTACCTGTCGGTGGTGGCGTACGACGACGGCCAGGTGCCCGGCGCCGGGCCGACGCAGTCCGCGATCATCGACCCGGTCGCGTCCGTGAGCCTGCCGGTGCTCTCCAGCGGCCCCGACCTGCTCGGCCGGCTCGAGCGCACCGGCCTGCCGGTGCTCGGCGACCTCGGCGGGCTGCTGCGCGGCCTGACCGTCGACGTCTCGCTGCTCACCCTGCTCGCCGTGGCGCTCGTGCCGGTGAGCATCGGGCTGCTCTGGCACACCGGCTTCGGCCTGCGCCTGCGCGCGGTCGGCGAGAACCCGGTCGCGGCCGAGTCGCTCGGCGTCGGCGTCTACCGGATGAAGTACCTCGCGGTGGTCGTCAGCGGCGGGCTCGCCGGGCTCGGCGGCGCCGCGCTCGTCATCGGGTCGATCTACCGCGAGGGGCAGACCGCCGGGCGCGGCTTCATCGGCCTGGCCGCTGTGATCTTCGGCAACTGGCGGCCCGGCGGCCTCGCGGCCGGCGCCGGCCTGTTCGGCTACAGCGACGCCCTGCAGCTGCGCGCCCCGGACGCCGTGCGGGCGCTGCTGCTGCTCGTCGCGCTGCTGCTCGTGATCGTCGCGGTCCGGCAGGCCCTGCGCCGCCGGGTCCCGCTGGCGGTGGCCGGCGTGCTGCTCGGCGCGGCGTTCTTCCTCTGGTACCTCGTCGTCGACGAGGTGCCGAGCCAGCTGGTGACGTTCACGCCCCACCTGGTGACCCTGCTCGTGCTCGCCGTGGCGTCGCAGCGGCTGCGGCCGCCCGCCGCGGACGGGCAGCCGTACCGGAGGGGGCAGCAGACATGAGCGTCGACCGGGACGTCGACCGGGACGTCGACTGGGACGATCTGCGCGCGAGGGCGGTCCAGGCCGCGCAGCCGGCGTACGCGCCGTACAGCGGGCTGCACGTCGGGGTCGCCGCGCTCACCACGGACGGGCGGCTGCTGCAGGCCTGCAACGTCGAGAACGCCTCCTACGGGCTGGCGCTGTGCGCCGAGTGCGGCCTGGTGTCGCAGCTGCACGCCTCGGGCGGCGGCCGGCTGGCGGCGCTCGCCTGCCGGTCCGGCGACGGCGCCCTGCTCATGCCGTGCGGGCGCTGCCGGCAGCTGCTGTGGGAGCACGGCGGCGCGGCGCTGCTGGTCGACACCCCGCGCGGGGTGCTGCCCATGACCGAGGTGCTGCCGGACGCGTTCGGCCCGGAGGACCTGCCGTGACCACGGCGGTCGAGGTCATCCGGACCAAGCGCGACGGCGGCGAGCTGTCCGACGAGCAGGTCGCGTGGGTGCTCGGGGCGTTCGTCCGCGGCGACGTCGCGCACGAGCAGATGAGCGCGCTGCTCATGGCCGTGGTGTGGCGCGGGATGACGCCGCGCGAGCTGTCGGCGTGGACCTCGGCGATGGTCGCGAGCGGCGAGCGGCTGGACCTGTCCGGTACCGGCCGCCGGGTCGTCGACAAGCACTCCTCCGGCGGGGTCGGCGACAAGGTCTCCCTCGTCGTCGCGCCGCTGGTGGCCGCGCTCGGCGTCGCGGTGCCCAAGCTGTCCGGCCGGGGGCTGGGGCACACCGGCGGCACGCTGGACAAGCTCGAGAGCATCCCGGGGTGGCGCGGCGAGCTCTCGCGCGAGGCGTTCCTGGCCCAGCTGCGCGACGTCGGCGCGGTCATCGCGTCCGCCGGCGAGCAGCTCGCGCCCGCGGACCACCAGCTGTACGCGCTGCGCGACGTCACCGCGACGGTGGAGTCGATCCCGCTCATCGCCAGCAGCATCATGAGCAAGAAGATCGCCGGGGGCGCCGACGCGGTGCTGCTCGACGTCAAGGTCGGCGCCGGCGCGTTCATGCGCGAGCTCGGGCCGGCCCGCGAGCTGGCGCAGACGATGGTGCGGCTCGGGTCCGACGCGGGCGTGCGGACGGTCTGCCTGCTGACGGCCATGGAGGCCCCGCTCGGCCGGGCCGTCGGCAACGCGCTCGAGGTCGCCGAGGCCGTCGAGGTGCTGCGCGGCGGCGGGCCGGCCGACCTGCGCGAGGTCTGCCTCGCGGTGGCCGGCGAGATGCTGGCGCTCGGCGGGGCCCCGCAGGACGCCGCTCCCGCGCTCGACGACGGCCGGGCGCTCGCGGTGTGGGAGCGGATGGTCGCCGCGCAGGGCGGCGACCCGGCGGCCGAGCTGCCCGTCGCGCCGCACACCGAGCTCGTCGCGGCGCCGCGCTCCGGCGTCCTCGCCGCGGTCGACGCGCTCGCGGTCGGCACCGCCGCCTGGCGGCTCGGCGCGGGGCGCAACCGCAAGGAGGACGCCGTCGACCCGGCCGCCGGCGTGGTGCTGGCCGCGGGGCTCGGCGAGCGGGTCGAGGCCGGGCAGCCGCTGGCGGTGCTGCACGCCGGCTCGCCGGACCGGCTGGCCGAGGGCCGGGCCGCGCTGGACGGGGCCTGGACGATCACGGACGGGGCGGCGGACCCGCTGCCCCTGGTGCTGGAGAGGGTGGGCTGAGACGTGCCGCAGCTGGTGGAGGGCCCCGTACGGGTGCCGGTGCCCGGGGGCAAGCTCATCGACGAGTACGTCGGCCGGGCGAGCACGGGGACGCAGGGCGTGAGCGTGGCCCACATGCGCTCCCCCGCCGGGTGGGAGGAGCCCGGGCAGCGGCCGGACTTCGACGAGGTCACCCTCGTGCTGTCGGGGGCGGTGCACGTGGAGCACGACGGCGGGGTGCTCGAGGTCGGCGCCGGCCAGGCCGTCCTCACCCGGGCCGGCGAGCGGGTGCGCTACACCACGCCGCAGGGCGCGGAGTACGTCGCGGTGTGCCTGCCGGCGTTCGCCCCCGACACGGTCCACCGCGAGGACTGAGGTGCGACCGGGCCCGCGCACGTGACGCCCGAGCAGGTGCGGGCGGCGCCCAAGGTGCTCCTGCACGACCACCTCGACGGCGGCCTGCGCCCGGCGACGGTGGTCGAGCTCGCCGACGAGCTCGGCCACGACCTGCCGACGACCGACCCCGAGGCGCTCGGGCGCTGGTTCCGGGCCGGCGCGGACTCCGGCTCGCTGCCGCGCTACCTGCAGGCGTTCCGGCACACCGTCGGCGTGCTGCAGACCCCCGCCGCGCTGGTGCGCGCCGCGCGGGAGTGCGCGCAGGACCTGGCCGACGACGGGGTCGTGTACGCCGAGGTGCGCTTCGCGCCGGAGCTGCACCGCTGCGGCGCCGAGCCGGCCGTCGAGGCGGTGCTGGAGGGGTTCCGGCAGGGCTGCGCCGGGCGCTCCCTGCGGGTCGGCACGCTGCTCACGGCCATGCGCGACGGGGACGCGTCCGCCGCCGTCGCCCGCCTCGCGGTGCGGCGGGCCGGCGACGGCGTGGTCGGGTTCGACCTGGCCGGGCCCGAGGAGGGCCACCCGCCGGCCCGCCACCTCGAGGCCTTCCGCACGGTGCACCGCGCCGGCCTGCCCTGCACCGTCCACGCCGGGGAGGGCGCCGGGCTGGCGAGCATCCGGGAGGCGCTGCAGGAGTGCCACGCCGAGCGGCTCGGCCACGGCGTGCGGATCGCCGACGACGTGCGCACCGGGCCGGCCGGCGAGCCGGTGCTCGGGCCGCTGGCGCAGCACGTCCGCGACCGGCGGGTGCCGCTGGAGCTGTGCCCGACGAGCAACGTGCACACCGGCGTCGTCGGCTCCGTCGCCGACCACCCGGTCGACCTGCTGCGCCGGCTGGGCTTCCGCGTGACGGTGAGCACCGACAACCGGCTCATGAGCGGGGTCTCGCTGAGCTCGGAGCTGTCCGCGCTGGTCGACGCGTTCGGCTACGGCCCGGCCGAGCTGCAGCGGCTCACGGTCGAGGCGGCGAGCAGCGCGTTCCTGCCCGACGACGAGCGGGTGCGCCTCGTCGAGGACGTCCTGCTGCCCGGCTGGGCCCCGCGCTGACGGTCGGTCGGCGCAGCTCGTTCGACAATGCCGACCGTGACCGCTTGTGTGACCTGAGTCATGTTCCTACGGTCGCGGCGACCCGTCCTCCGACTGCAGGGATGCTCATGACCACGACGTCACGTACGCGCAGAGGCGGGGCCGTCTCGGTCGCCGTCCTCGCTGTCCTCGGCGGGCTGCTGCCCGCCGCCGCCCCCGCCTCCGCGGCCGCCCCCGCCTCCGCTGCGGACCGGGCGACGGCCGCACGCCCGGGGGTGGACCTGCCGACGGTGAGCCGGCTGCCGGTCACCGCGACCTCCCACCCCTTCGGCGGCGCCGCGTTCCAGGCCCAGCCCGAGGACCTGGCCGCGCGCGGCTACGTCGAGGACGAGTACACGGTGACGGGCGAGGCCAACGTCTACACCTGGCCGGCCGACGGCCCGGCGCAGGTCCGCACGCCCGACGCGCCGTACACCACCCGGATGCTGGTGCGGCGCCCAGCGGCGGGCCACCGGTTCAGCGGCAACGTCGTGGTGGAGATGCTCAACCCGTCGAACCTGTTCGACCTCAACATCGGCTGGGCGATGCAGCGCCGCCGCATCCTGGAGAACGGCGACGCCTGGGTCGGCATCACCGCCAAGCCGATCTCGGTCGAGGCGCTGAAGAACTTCGACCCGGTCCGCTACGCCGGCCTGTCGTTCGCCAACCCGCTGCCGCTGAGCGACCCCGACAACTGCGCGACGGTCGCGGCCGACAGCTCGCGCACCACCGAGAACGGCCTGGTCTGGGACATCTACTCCCAGGTCGGCCTGTGGCTCAAGAGCAGCGCGACGAGCAACCCGCTGCGCTACGGGCGGGCCAGCTCCCGGGTCACCCACAACTACGGCTTCGGCTACTCGCAGACCGGTGGCTACCTGGTCAACTACATCAACGGGATCACCCCGCGCGTCGTCGCCTCCGGCGCCCCGATCTACGACGGCTACGTCGTGGGCGTCGCGGGTGGCGCGTTCGCCGGCGCCTACCCGATGAACCAGTGCGAGCCGGCCCCGCCCGCGGACGACCCCCGCCGGCAGATCAGGGACGTCAGCGTCCCGGTCATGCGGATCATGTCGCAGTCGGACTACCTGACCGGCATCGGCTCCCGCCGGGCCGACAGCGACGCGCCCGGCGACCGCTACCGCCACTACGAGATGGCGGGCGCCGGCCACGCGACCCCCGACGAGCTGACGTACTCCGCCGCTCCCGAGGACATCGTCAAGGCCGGCCGCGCGGTGCCGCCCGGCGCCTGCAACGAGGGGCCGCGCAGCCGCTTCCCGAGCTGGATCCACTTCGACGCGGCGCTGCGCAACATGGACGACTGGGTGCGCTACGACGTCCCCGCGCCGCGCGCCGACGACATCCTGGTCCGCGACGGCGCGCCCGTGCTCGACGGCTTCGGCAACGTCATCGGCGGGCTGCGCTCGCCGTACGTCGACGTGCCCACCAGCCGCTGGTACGGCAACGCCACCGGCGCGTCCTTCTGCCGCATCGCCGGCTACGAGGTGCCGCTCAGCAGCGAGGTGCTGGAGGACCTGTACCGGTCGCCGTGGCAGTACCGCCGCCTGGTCCGGGCCAACGTCGACAAGCTCGTCGCCCAGCGCTTCCTCACGCCCAGCGACGGCCGGCTGCTCCGCCGCGAGGCCGCCGGCACGCCCCTGGTGCCGGCCCAGCGCCAGCCGTAGGCCGGTCGGCGGGGGCGATCCCTACAGGCCGTCGAGCACCGCACGGGTGCCCGACAGCCCGAGCCGGCTCGCCCCCGCCGCCAGCATCGCCAGCGCCGTCGCGGTGTCGCGGATGCCGCCGCTGGCCTTGACGCCCAGCCGGTCGCCGACGGTCTCGCGCATCGTGCGGACGGCCTCGACGGACGCGCCGCCGGAGGGGTGGAAGCCGGTGGAGGTCTTGACGTACTGCGCCCCGCCCGCCTCCGAGGCCCGGCAGGCCTGCACGAGCTGCTCGGTCGTCAGCGCCGCGCTCTCCAGGATGACCTTGAGCAGGACCTCGCCGCAGGCCTCCTGGACCGCCGCGACGTCGGCGGTCACCGCGTCCCACTCCCCGGCGAGCACGCGGCCGAGGTCGACGACCATGTCGACCTCGGTCGCGCCGTCGCGCACCGCCTGGGCGGCCTCGGCGGCCTTGACCGACGGGGCGTGCGCGCCGGACGGGAAGCCGACGACCGTGCACACGACCAGCCCGGCCGGCACCGTCAGGGGCAGGCGTGACGGGGAGACGCAGACGGAGTACGCGCCGAGCTCGGCGGCCTCCGCCACGAGCGCGGCGACCTGCGCGTCGGTGGCCTCCGGCTTGAGCAGGGTGTGGTCGACGGTCGAGGCGAGTGCGGCGCGGTCCATCGCGTCAGGCTAGGCCGAGCCGGGCGCCCACCGCGGCGGCCAGCGCGTCCATCGCGCCGGGCGCCGGGTCCACGAGCTCGAGGTAGGCCTTGAGCTTGGGCTCGGTGCCGCTCGGCCGGACGACTACCCGGCCGGCCGCGAGCCGGTGCACGAGGACGTCGGGGGCGGGCGCCTCGACGCCGGTGACCGGCGCGTCGCCGTACGCCGCCGGCGGCCGGTCGCGCAGGTCCGCCACCGCGGCGGCGATCACGGACAGGTCGGTCACCCGGTACGACAGCTGGCGGGTCTCGTGCCGGCCGTGCCGCGCCTCGAGGTCGGCGAGCCGGTCGAGCAGCGTGCGGCCGCGGGCCTTCTCCAGCGCGGCGAGCTCGGCCACGAGCAGCGCGGCGCTCATGCCGTCCTTGTCGCGCACCCGCGCCGGGTCGCAGCACAGCCCGAGCGCCTCCTCGTAGGCGTAGGCGAGGTCGTCGCCGGCCCGGGCGAGGTGCTTGAAGCCGGTGAGGGTGGTGCTCATCGGGACGCCGTACGCGTCGGCGACCCGCGCGAGCATGCTGCTGCTCACGACGGTGGTGGCCAGCCGGCCGCGGACGCCGCACGCCAGCAGGTGGTCGGCGACGAGGAGGCCGATCTCGTCGCCGCGCAGCACGCGGTCGCCGACGACGACGGCGACCCGGTCGGCGTCCGGGTCGGAGGCGATGCCGACGTCGGCGCCGGTGCGCGCCACCAGCGCGAGCAGCAGGTCGAGCGCGCCGGGCTCCTCCGGGTTGGGGAACGCGACGGTCGGGAAGTCGGGGTCGGGCTCGGCCTGCTCGGCCACGACGTCCGGCTCGGCGAACCCGGCACGCGACAGCGCCGCCCGCAGCGTCTCGAGCCCGACCCCGTGCAGGGGCGTGTAGACCACCCGCACGTCGCGGGAGCCGGTGCGCAGCACGGCGGTGACCGAGGACAGGTAGGCCTCGACGAGGTCCTCCCCCAGCGGCTCCGCCTCCCCGAGCGGGAGCTCGCGGGCCGGGCCGACCGCGGCGATCAGGGCCTCGAGCGCGGCGTCGTCGGGCGAGGGCAGCTGGGCGCCGTCGGCGAGGAACACCTTGAGCCCGTTGTCGGCCGGCGGGTTGTGGCTGGCGGTGACCATCAGGCCGGCGTCGGCCGCCAGGTGCAGCACGGCGAAGGCGACGACCGGGGTCGGCAGCGGGCGCGGCAGCACGAGCGCGCGCAGGCCGGCGCCGGCCAGGACGGCGGCCGCGTCGGCGCAGAACGCCGCCGAGCCGTGCCGGGCGTCGCGGCCGAGCACGACGGTGCGGCCCGGGCCGAGCCGGGCGGCGAGCCCGGCGGCGGCGCGGCGCACGACGGCGCGGTTCAGTCCCTGCGGACCGCCGCGCACCGGCGCGCGCAGCCCGGCGGTCCCGAAGGCCAGCGGCCCGGCGAAGCGCTCGGCGAGCCCGGCCCCGTCGCCGGCGTCGAGCAGGCCCTGCAGCTCGGCGCGGGTGGCCGGGTCGGGGTCGGCGGCGATCCAGGCCTCGACCTCGGCCCGCAGAGCGGGGGTCGGCCGGGTCACAGCCGGTCCACCACCTGCGCCAGCAGCCCGCCGACCCGCTCGGCGCTCGCCGCGCCCGCGGCCAGCACCTCGGCGTGGTCGAGCTTCCCGCCCGTCATGCCCGCGGCCAGGTTGGTGACCAGCGAGATGCCGAGCACGTCCAGGCCCTCGGCGCGGGCGGCGATCGCCTCGAGCGCGGTGGACATGCCGACGAGGTCGGCGCCGAGCCCGCGCAGCATACGCACCTCGGCGGGCGTCTCGTAGTGGGGGCCGGGCAGCGCCGCGTAGACGCCCTCCTCGAGGTCCGGCGCCACCTCGCGGACCTTGGCGCGCAGCCGCGCGGAGTAGAGGTCGACGAGGTCGACGAAGCGGGGTCCCACCAGCGGCGAGCGCGCGGTGAGGTTGAGGTGGTCGCGGACGAGGACCGGCTGGCCGACCTGCAGCCCCTCGCGCACGCCACCCGCCGCGTTGGTGAGCACGACGGTGCGGCAGCCCGCCGCCGCGGCGACGCGCACGCCGTGCACCACCGCGTCGGTGCCGCGGCCCTCGTACAGGTGGGTGCGGCCGAGCAGGACCAGCACCCGCTGGCCGCCGACCTGGACGCTGCGCACCCGCCCGGCGTGGCCGGCGACGGCCGGCGGCAGGAAGCCGGGCAGCTCGGTGACCGGCACCTCGACCTCCGGCGCGCCCAGCACGTCGGCGGCCGGCGTCCAGCCGCTGCCGAGCACGACCGCGACGTCGTGGCGGGCCGCTCCGGTCAGCTCGGCGAGGCGGGCGGCGGCGGAGGCCGCGGAGGCAGGAGTCGGGTCGTCGGGCACCCCGGCACGGTAGTGCTGCCCCGCCCGCTCGCACGCAGCCCGCCCCGGGCGGCCTGTCGCGCCCGTCACCCGCCCGCCACGGGTGGCCAGGTGGTGTCCGGGGCATGACGGGGAGGTTGCCGTCGTCCCGGCACCCCCGGACGACGTGCCCTGACCGACGAGGAGTGCCCCCGTGCAGACCCTGATCGCCCGTGTGCCACCGGCGAGGAGCCCGGCCGCTGACCGGCCCGTGTGCCTCTACACGCCGTCGGCCGACCCCTCGGGCATGGGCGCCCACATGGTCGACCTGGCCGCCGAGTACGCCCTCGGCCGCGAGGTCTCGGTGCTCGCCTGGGACACCGCGCCCGGGAGGGCGCTGCTCGAGCGGGCCGAGGCCGCCGGCGCCCGCCCCGTCGCGCTGCCGCACCCCCGGTCCGCCGGCTTCGCCGACGCCGTCGGCGCGCACCTGCGCCGCTCCCCGGCCGAGGTCTTCCACGTCCACGTCGGCACCGGGCGCGAGGACTTCGACGGCGCCCGCGCGGCCCGGGCCGCGGGCGTGCCGGCCGTCCTGCAGACCCAGCACTACCCGTGGCTCATGGGCAGCCCGAAGCACCTGGTGCCGTTCTTCCACGCGATCGAGCCCGTCGACCACCTCATCACGGTGTCGCAGGGGCAGCGCCGGACCTACGAGAAGGTCGGGGTGGCCGCCTCGCGCATGACGACCGTCCCCAACGGCATCCGCCCGCGCCCGTACGGGGCGGGCCGCGCCGCGGCGCGCGCCGCGCTCGAGCTCGACCCCGACCAGCCCGTGGTGCTCACCGTCGGCCGCCTCAACGTCATGAAGGGGCACACGCACCTGCTCGACGCGGTGCCCGGCCTGCTGCGGCGCTTCCCCGACCTGGCCGTCGTCATCATCGGCAAGGGCCACCTGGAGGAGCAGCTGCGCGCGCAGGCGGCGGCGCTCGGGGTCAGCTCCGCGGTGCGCCTGGTCGGCCACCGCAGCGACGCCCGCGCGCTGCTCGACGCCGCCGACGTCTTCGTGCTGCCGTCGCGCTCGGAGGGCATGCCGCTGGCCCTGCTGGAGGCCATGGACGCCGGCCTGCCCGTCGTCGCGACCCGCGTGATCGGCAGCGAGGAGGTGGTGGACGAGGGCCGCACCGGCCTGCTGGTCCGCCCCCGCGACGCCGGCGCCCTGGAGGGCGCGCTGGGCCGGCTGCTCGGCGACCCGGCCCTGCGCTCGGCCTTCGCCCGCGCGGGGCACGCCCGCTTCGAGGAGCAGTTCACCTCCGCCCGGATGGCCACCCAGACCCTCGGCGTGTACGAGCAGGTCCTGGCGCGCGCGCAGGTGTCCGCATGAGCCGCCTGAAGGTGGGCGTCGTCGGCACCGGCTTCATCGCCGGGCGCCACCTCGTCGCGCTGGACGCGTTCGACGACGTCGAGGTCGTGGCGGTCGCCGACTCCGCGCGCGAGCGCGCCGAGGCGGCCGGTGAGCGGTACGGCGCCCGGGCGTACGACGACGGGCTCGCCCTGATCGCCACCGAGGAGCTGGACGCCGTCTGGCTCTGCGCGCCGCCCTTCGCCCACGGGCCCTTCGAGACCGCCGCCGCCGACCGCGGGCTGCCGTTCTTCGTGGAGAAGCCGCTCGCCGTCGACCTGGCGGGCGCCGCCGAGGTCGCCCGCCGGCTCCGCGAGCGTCCCCTGCTCACCGCCGTCGGCTACCACTGGCGCTCCCTGAGCGTGGTCGAGACGGCCCGCGAGGCGCTGCGCGACCGGCCGCCGCACCTGCTGACCGCGACCTGGCTGGACAGCACGCCCGCCGCGCCCTGGTGGTCGCAGCGCAGCGGCTCAGGCGGCCAGCTCGTCGAGCAGACGACCCACCTCGTCGACCTCGCCCGCCACCTGGTCGGCGAGATCACCAGCGTCCAGGCGCTCGAGGTCGTCCGGGAGCGGGCGGCCTGGCCGGGCGCCGACGTGCCGACGGCCTCGACCGTCCTGCTGCGCTTCGCCTCCGGCGCGGTCGGCACCGTGTCCTCGAGCTGCGTGCTCGACCGGCGCCACCACGTCGGCGTGCAGCTCGTCGCCGAGGGCCGGCTCGTCGAGCTGCGGGAGAGCGCCCTGTCCGACCACGAGCTGCGCATCGAGAGCAAGGACGGCGAGCAGGTCGTCCGCACGAAGGAGGACCCCATCGCCCGCGAGGACCGCGCGTTCGTCGACGCCCTGACCGGCGGGACCGCCGCGCCCGTGCCCTACGAGGACGGCCTGCGCACCCACGCCGCCGTCCTCGCCGCCGACCTGTCCGCCCGCGAGGGCGGCCGCCCCGTCGACGTCGACGCCCTGCTCGAGGAGGCCCTCCGTGGCTGAGCGCCGCACCGTCCGCACGATCGGCGTCGCCTCCCCCGGCGTCGCCGAGCTGTTCTCCTACGAGGAGGAGCCGCCGACCGACGGGCAGTTCCGCGTCGACACCCTGTTCACCGGGCTGTCCGCCGGCACCGAGCTGACCTTCCTGAAGGGCACCAACCCCTACCTGCACTCCTCCTGGGACGCCGACCGCGGCGTCTTCCTCCCGGGCGTGCCGTCGCGCAGCCTGCCGATCCCCTCCATGGGCTACATGGAGTGCGCCCGGGTCGTGGAGAGCCGCACCGACCGGGTCGCCGAGGGCGACGTGCTGGCGCTGACGTACGGCCACCGCACCGGGCACGTGCTCGACGAGTCGGTGCTGCACACCGTGCTGCCGGACTCGCTCGACCCGCTGCTCGGCGTCTACGTCGCGCAGATGGGGCCGATCTGCGCCAACGGCGTCCTGCACGCCGCCGCCGAGCACGTCGGCCCCGGTCCGGACGTGCAGCTCGCCGACGGCGTGCGCGACCGGCGGGTGCTCGTCACCGGCGGCGGCGTGGTGGGGCTGCTCACCGGCCTGTTCGCCCTCGCCCACGGCGCCGCCGAGGTCGCGCTCGCCGACCCCGACCCCCAGCGGCTCGCCGCCGCCGAGGCGCTCGGGCTGCTGCCCGTCGTCGACGACGCCCCCGACGCGGTGTGGCGCTGGTGCGCCGACCGCTGGCAGCACGGGCCGCAGGACGTGGGCGCCGACGTGGTGTTCCAGTGCCGCGGCCAGGCGTCGGTGCTGGCCGCCGCGCTGCAGGCCGTGCGCCCGCAGGGCGCCGTCATCGACCTGGCGTTCTACCAGGGCGGGGCGCCCGAGCTGCGGCTCGGCGAGGAGTTCCACCACAAGGGCGTGGCCATCCGCTGCGCCCAGATCAACCGGGTGCCCCGCGGCCTGTCGCCGAGCTGGGACCGCGCGCGCCTGTCGGCCGTCACCCTCGACCTGCTCGCCGAGCACGGCGACGCGGTGCGCGAGCACGTCGTCACCGACGTGGTGCCCTTCGAGCAGGGCCCGGCCGCCATGGTCGAGCTCGCCGAGCGCCGGCGGTCGACGATCCAGACCGTCTTCGCGGTGTAGCCCGGGCCTGCCGGTCGGGGACGGCGTCCCCGACCGGCAGGCTCAGCCGCCCTTCTTGCGGGCGAGCACCAGCCCGGCGACCTCGGCGGCGCCGGCCTCGCGCAGCGCCCGGGCCATCTCGCGCAGGGAGAAGCCCTCCGAGTAGACGTCGTCGACGACGATCACGCGCTTGCCGGCGACCCGGTCGGGCTCGGGCACCGACAGCACCTTGCGCAGGCCGTGCTCGGCGATGGCCCGCCGCGTCTCGACCCCCCGGCCGAGGAACTGCCCGCTCGGGGCCGACTTGTGGATGAGGTCGGGCGCGAACGGCCAGCCCGGGGCGTACCGGTCGGCGGTGTCGATCACCGGCCGCAGGTGGTCCCAGAGCCGGTTGGCCCGCGGCCCGACGTACAGCGCCCCGGCGGTGATGAGGTCGTAGCCCTCGAGCTCGGCCCGCCGCTCCTCAAGGAAGCCGGCGAGGATGCGCCCGAGCAGCTCCGACCAGGTCTTGTCCTCGTCGTACTTGTAGCGGCACACGGCGTCCCACATCGGGTCGGCCCGCTCGGTCACCACGAAGATCCGCGAGAACTCGGGGTCGGCCAGGCCGCACACCGTGTTGGGGCAGCTGCCGTCGACGAGCGGCTCGGTGCACAGCGGGCAGCGCGGCACCGCCGACGGCGGCTCACCGCCGCACGCGCACGAGAAGCAGGTCGCCGGGGTGCCGGTGTCGAGGTAGGGGCAGGCCCCGCAGTCCGGGAAGCCGGCAGGCGGGGGGTCGAGCAGCGTCAGGTCCAGCACCGGGCCACGTTACGTGGCGAGCGGGCCGGGGCGCCCGCGCGCACCCGGGACCGTACGGGCTCCAGAGTGCAGGGCCCGCTGCCGACAGCAGGGCATGACGATCCTGCAGGCCGCCGACCGGAGCGCTGCCCCGGCCCCGACCGACGCGCGGTGGGTGGGCAGCGGCAGCAGCACCGCCACCGACTCCGCCCGCGCGGGGACGAGGCCGCCGCCGCAGCGCTCGACGGCCGCGAGGCCGTGCTGCTGCTGGTGTTCTGCTCGGTCCGCCACGACGTCCCGGCCCTGCTCGAGGCGGTCCGCCGACGAGCCGCGGCGGGCACGCTCGTCGTCGGGTGCTCGACCATGGGCGAGCTCACCGGCGCGGGTCCGCTGGACGGCGGCGTGGTGGTCATGGCCCTGGGCGGCGCCTTCGAGGCGCGGGTGCGCGTGAGCCGCGACGCCTCGGCCGACCGCAGGACGGCCGGCGCGCAGGTCGCCGCCGCCTTCGACGACCTCACCCTGCCGCAGGGCGTGCTCCTGCTGCTCTGCGACGGGCTGACGGGTCAGCAGCACGAGGTGGTCCGCGGAGCGCACTCGGTGGTGGGCGCCGCCGTCCCCATGGTGGGCGGCTGCGCGGCCGACGACCTGACCTACACGGCCACGACGCAGTTCGCGGGCGACGGCACCGGCGTCGAGGTGCTGACCGATGCGGTGGTGGGCGTCGCGCTGGGCTCGCACGGAGCCTTCGGGATCGGCGTGGAGCACGGCTGGAGCAAGAACGGCGTGCCCCTCGTGGTCACCTCCAGCCGTGACGGGGTCATCGAGCAGCTCGACGGGCGTCCGGCCGTGGACGCCTACTTCGAGCACACCGGCCTGTCCCGCGAGCTGCTGGACGACCCGGTGGCGCTGCGGGCGGCCGCCTTCCACTGGCCGCTCGGCCTGTCCCGGCGCTCCGGGGAGGACCTCCGGGTCCTGCACGCCGCGGACCCCGACACCGGCCTCACCTGCCTGGCCGACGTCCCGCAGGGCGCCCTGGTGTGGGTCATGCAGGCCGAGAGCGAGCGGCTGATCGCGGCGGGGCGCAGGTCGGTCGTCACCGCCCTCGAGGCGCTCGACGGCGCCCCTGCCGCGGGGGTCCTGGTCTTCGACTGCGGGGCCCGCAGGTCCCGGTTCGACGCGGACGAGCTGCGCGAGGAGGTCGCGCAGATCGCGGCGGCCGCGGGTCCGGTGGCGCTCGGCGGCCTGTACACCTACGGCGAGATCGCCCGCACGTCCGGCGCCCGGGGCATGCACCACCTGACCTGCGTCACCCTCGCGATCGGCTGACGGCCGTGTCCCGGTCCCACTGGTCGATGCACCAGGTCACCGAGTACTTCTCGGCGATCAGCGGCCACGACGACGAGGCGTCCGCGGTCCAGGTGGCCGTGGAGCGCGCCGCCGAGGCGTTCGACGCGGAGTGCGTGGCCGTGGTGCGCGACGGCCGGGTCCTGGGGCAGGTCGGTCTGCGGGCGGGGGCGGCGCTGCCGCCGGCCCTGGTGGCGCGCGGTGCCACGACCGTGGAGCTGCCGGGGGTCGGGCTGTGCCACCGGGTCTGCACGCAGCACCCGAACGGGGGCGCCGACGAGGTCCTCGTCGTGGCCCGGCTCGCGGGCGCCTTCGACGCCGAGGAGCGCCAGCTGCTGCAGGGCATGGCGCAGGTCCTCGCCCTCGCCCTGCGCGGGCTGCGCGTCCTGGCCACCGAGCGCGAGCTGCGGGCGAACCGGGAGCGGGAGGCCGAGGAGCGCCTGCGGCTGCTGGGGGTGGTGCGGACCCGGGAGCGGCTGCTCGAGCGGCTGCTGCAGATCCAGCGCGCCATCAGCCGGCGACAGCCGCTGGCCGCCGTGCTGGAGGAGATCACCGCCGGCGCCGTCGGCCTGCTCGACCGCGAGGTCGTCGTCGCGGTGGCGCACCGGGCCCGGTCCGCGGCCGGGGAGCTCCTGCTGGCCGCACCGACCGGTCCGCTGGAGCCCGCCGGCGCCGCCGCCTCGCTCCGCGCCGCCGCTGACGCGCTGAGGACCGGCGCACCGGCGACGGCCCACGTCGGGGGCGCGCACGTCCTGGCGCTGCCCGTCCACGTCGGCGACGTCGCCGAGGCCGGCCTCGTCGCCAGGACCTCCTGCTCGCCGCTCACCGCGGCGGAGCAGGACCTGCTCGAGGCGTTCGCGCAGCAGGTGGCCAGCGCGCTGGCCGACGCCCGCACCCTGCAGCAGGTCCAGGAGGCCCAGCACGACGACCTCACCGGGCTGCCCAGCCGCGCGCTGTTCCTGTCCCAGCTGTCCGAGGCGCTGGACGCCCGGATCACCGAGCCGCGGCTGACGCTGCTGTTCATCGACCTCGACCGCTTCAAGCAGGTCAACGACAGCCTGGGGCACGCCGCCGGGGACGAGCTGCTGGTCGCCGTCGCGGGCCGACTGCGGCAGTGCCTGCGCGGGAGCGACCTCGCGGCGCGGCTGGGCGGCGACGAGTTCGCCGTGCTCCTGGCCGGTCTGAGCCCCACCGCGGGCCTGGGCGTCGCGCAGCGCATCACCTCGGCGCTCCGGTCGCCGTTCCAGGTCGCGGGCCGCGAGGTGTTCATCTCCTCGAGCATCGGCATCGTCGAGCCCGGCTGCGACCAGCGGGACGCCGCCGCCCTGCTGAGCAGCGCCGACGTCGCGATGTACCGCTGCAAGAAGGCGGGCGACGGGCAGCCGGTCCTGTTCGACGTGTCGATGCACCGGCACGACCTCGACCAGCTCGACCTGCAGGGCGACCTGCAGCGCGCGCTCGACCTGGACCAGCTCCACCTGGTGTACCAGCCCCTGGTGCGCCTGGCGGACGGCCGCGTGACCGGCGTGGAGGCCCTGCTGCGCTGGGACCACCCGACCCGCGGCCCGGTCCCCCCGTGCACCTTCATCCCGCTCGCCGAGCAGACCGGAGTGGTCGTCGACCTGGGCCGGTGGGTGCTGCAGCAGGCCACGGCGCAGCTCGCGCACTGGCGCCGGGAGTTCCCGGAGCTGACGCTGAACGTCAACGTCTCGGGCCGCCAGCTCGCCGAGCCCGACTTCGCCTGGCACGTGCAGGAGGCCCTGGCACGCGCGGGGCTGTGCCCCGGGGCGCTGACGCTCGAGCTCACCGAGACCGTGCTCGTGGGCGACCCCGAGCACGCTCCCGAGCGGCTCTCGCGGCTGCGCGAGCTCGGGGTGCACCTGGCCGTCGACGACTTCGGCACCGGCTACTCCTCGCTGTCCTACCTGCGACGCCTCCCGGTCGACCAGCTCAAGATCGACAAGGCGTTCGTCGCCGGGCTCGGCCGCGACGTCCAGGACCTGGCCATCGCCCGGACGATCGTGGACCTCGCGCGCACCCTGGGCATGCAGACCGTCGCCGAGGGGATCGAGGACGACCTGCAGCAGGCGGCCCTGACGGCCCTGGGCTGCGACTCCGGGCAGGGCTTCCACCTCGCCCGACCCATGCCCGCCCGCGACCTGCACCCCTACCTGCGGGCGCACGCCGCCCGCCCGTCCTGCCGGACCCCCGAGCCGGCGCCGCTGCGGGGCTGATCCGGCAGGGCCCCGTCAGGGCCGCAGCATGAGCGGCCGGGGCGAGCCGCCGGCCGGGACGTGGTGGACGAGCTACGCACTCGGCCTCGCGTCGCGCGCCGCCTGGTAGCCCCGCGGGCCGGACCGCCCGGTCAGGCGAGGGTGCGGAAGGGGTCGTGCTCGGCGAGCAGCTTCTCCACCCGCGCCTCGTCCATGCGCACCCGCACGGTGGAGGACTCCTGCTGGTCGCGCACGCACTTGGCGAGGGTGAAGCAGGAGCTGACGAGGAACAGCGTGCCGACGGCCAGGAACGCGCGGACCCAGGCGTCGACCGGGAGGTAGGCCAGTCCGATGCCGACGGCCGTGGCGGAGACGGCGAAGGACACGGCGGCCTGCAGGAAGAAGGCGGAGGTGGTGCGGGACGGGAGCGCGTCGGAGGTCATGCGGGCAGTCCAGCCGACGGCAGGGCCGGGCGCCTGAGCAGTTCTCCTCAGACCGGCGGCCGGCACGTCACGGCTGCGCCCCCCGCCCCAGGTGCTGGGCGTACGTGCGGCGGCCGCGAGCACCGCCCCCTGGCAGGGCGCTGCCGGAGCGGAAGGCCCGGCTGACCCGGCCGGGCAGCCGCAGGGGCACGACGCGCGGGCGGCGCACCTGGGCAGCCGCCCACAGCCGGGCCAGCGCCGCGCTGTCCAGGACCTCGGGACCGGCGAGCTCGACGACCCCGGACGTCGCAGGCCGGGCGAGCACGGTCAGCAGGTACCGGGCGACCTCGGCCACCGCGACCGGCTGCACGGCCCAGCCCCCCGGCACCGGGAGCACCGGCCCGCACCGGGCCAGGCCCAGCAGGTCGTCGACGAACTCCTGGAACTGCGCGGCGCGCACGACCGTGGCCGGCAGGCCGCTGTCGAGCACGACCCGCTCGGCGGCGAGCTTCGCGCGGTAGTAGCGGTAGGGGTTGCGCTCCACCCCGACGATCGACACGTGGACCAGGTGGCGCAGCACGGCCGGGTCCGCCGCCTGCACCAGCCGCCGCGTGCCCTCGACGTCGACCTGCTGCACGTCGCCGCGCGGGGCGCTGGCCGCGTGCAGCACGGCCTCGACACCGTCCAGCGCCTCGCGCAGCCCCTCCCCGGTGCGCAGGTCGGCGTGCACCACGCCGGCGCCGGGCCGGGAGGACATCGCCCGCACCTCGTGGCCGTCCACCTGCAACGCGCGCACCACCTCGGTGCCCAGCCGGCCGGTCGCACCGGTCACCAGGACGCGCACGCCGTCCCCCCGCCCTCGCCGGTCGCCGTCCGGGCTCCCCGTCCGGCTCCCAGCCCCGACCGTAGGGGCACCGCCCGGACGCGGTCGAGGCGGGCGGCCGCGTGTCGGAGCTCCGCCCGGGCCCCGCGAGGGTGACCCTCCGACCCGGCCGCGGAATGCTCCAGGCCGGAGGGGGTTCCCCTGGTGGCAGCAGCGCCACGCTGCCGGACGCTGATCCGCCCCCTGACCCGAGCTGACCGGAGCCCCCGTGCGCACCCGCCTGCCCCTGACCGCTGCCCTCGCCGCCGCCCTGCTGCTCACCGCCTGCGGGGGTGCGGACGACACGGGCGGCAGCTCGAGCGGAGCGCTGCGCGTCGCGACCGAGGGCACCTACTCGCCGTTCTCCTTCCACGCCCCGGGCACCAACGAGCTGACCGGCTACGACGTCGAGGTGGTCCAGGCCGTGGCCGCCAGGCTCGGCCGCGAGGTGGAGTTCAGCGAGACGCAGTTCGACGCGATCTTCGCCGGCCTCGAGGCCCGCCGCTACGACGTCGTCGCGAACCAGATCACGATCAACCCCGAGCGCGAGGCGCGGTACCTGCTCTCGGCGCCGTACACCGTCTCGAACGGCGTCGTCGTGACGCGCGTCGGCGACGACAGCGTCGACGCGCTCGAGGACGTCGACGGCAAGCGCAGCGCGCAGTCGACCACCAGCTCGTTCGCCGAGCTCGCCCGCGAGGCCGGGGCCCAGGTCGAGGCCGTGGAGGGCTTCACGCAGGCCGTGACGCTGCTCAAGCAGGAGCGCGTCGACGTCACGATCAACGACAGCCTGGCCTTCCTGGAGTACCAGAAGAGCACCGGCGACCAGAGCGTGAAGATCGCCGCCGAGATCGACCAGCCGAGCGAGCAGGCCCTCGTCTTCCGCCAGGACAGCGCCGACCTGCGGGCCCAGGTCGACACGGCCCTGCAGGAGCTGCGCGCGGACGGCACGCTGGCCCGCATCTCCGAGGAGTACTTCGGCCAGGACGTCAGCGGCTCGTGACGCGGTGAACTCGGTCGACGGGGAGCTGGTCCGCAGCAGCCTGGGCCCCCTGCTCGAGGGGCTGCTGCTCGGGACGCTGCCGCTGACGGCGGTGAGCTTCGTGCTGGGGCTGGCCCTCGCGCTGGTGCTCGCGCTGATGCGGCTGTCCGGCCGGCGGCTGGTCTCGACGCTGGCCCGGTCCTACGTCTCCGTCATCCGCGGCACGCCCCTGCTGCTCCAGCTGTTCATCATCTTCTACGGGCTCCCGTCGATCGGTCTCACCATCGACCCGTTCCCGAGCGCGGTCATCGCCTTCACCCTCAACGTCGGCGGCTACGCCTCCGAGGCGGTGCGCGCGTCGATCCTCGCGGTGCCGCGCGGGCAGTGGGAGGCGGCGATGACCGTCGGGATGAACCGGGCCACGACGCTGCGCCGGGTCGTGCTGCCCCAGGCCTCCCGCATCGCGGTGCCGCCGCTGAGCAACACGCTCATCTCGCTGGTGAAGGACACCTCGCTCGCCTCGACGATCCTCGTCACCGAGCTGCTGCGCAAGGCCCAGGAGATCGCGGCGCCGAGCTTCGAGTTCTTCACGCTCTACGGGGTCGCCGCCGTCTACTACTGGGTGGTGTGCCTCGTGCTGTCCTTCGGCCAGACCCGGCTGGAGACCCGCCTGTCCCGGTACGTGGCCGCATGAGCGCCCCGCTGCTCGAGGCCCGCGGCCTGGTCAAGACGTTCGGCACCAACCAGGTGCTGCGCGGCGTCGACGTGCAGGTGCCCTCCGGGTCGGTCACCTGCCTCATCGGCCCGTCCGGCTCGGGCAAGACGACGGTGCTGCGCAGCCTCAACGGGCTGGAGGCACCGGAGGCCGGGACCGTCCGGATCGGCGACGTCGAGCTCGACTGGTCCGCCGGGCCCGACACCCGCGCGGTGGCCCGGCTGCGCGCCCAGAGCGGCATGGTCTTCCAGGCGCACAACCTGTTCCCCCACCTCACCGTGCTCGACAACGTGACCGCCGGGCCGGTGCTCGCACAGGGCCGGCCGCGCGGGGAGGCGCGGGCCGAGGCCGAGGCGCTGCTGGCCCGCGTGGGCCTGGCCGACAAGGCCGACGCCTACCCGGCGCAGCTGTCGGGCGGGCAGCAGCAGCGCGTCGGCATCGCCCGGGCCCTGGCCACCCGGCCGCGCGTCGTGCTGTTCGACGAGCCGACCAGCGCCCTCGACCCCGAGCTGGTCGGCGAGGTCCTGCAGGTGATGCAGTCGCTGGCCGCCGAGGGCTGGACGATGGTCGTGGTGACGCACGAGATGCGGTTCGCCCGCCAGGTGGCGGACCAGGTGCTGTTCCTCGACGGCGGCACCGTGGTGGAGCACGGCCCGCCGTCCCAGGTGCTGGTGGAGCCGCGCGAGCCGCGCACCCGGCAGTTCCTGCAGCGCCTGCTCGACCCGCTGTAGCCGCGGGCTCCCGCCGGGCCGTCAGGTGGTGTCGACGAAGCCCTCGACGTCGCGCGGGTGGCCGGCGACGAGGATCTCGTCGCCGTAGGACAGCACGGTGTCGTTGCCGGCGTGGCGGAACGCCGACTGGTTCTGCGCCTTCACGGAGACGACGGTGACGCGGCGCTTCTGCCGCATCCCCGACTGCCCGAGGGGGATCCCGACGTACTCCTGCGGCGGGTGCGTCTTCGCCAGCGCCCAGTCGTCGGCGATCTCGATCCAGTCCAGGAGCCTGCCGGAGACCAGGTGCGCGACCCGCTCGCCCATCTCGTGCTCGGGCAGGACGACGTGGTGGGCGCCGACGCGGCGCAGGATGCTCGCGTGCTGCCCGTCCAGGGCCTTGGCCCAGATGTCGTCGATCTCCAGGTCGGACAGCAGCGCCGTGGTGACGATGCTGGCCTGCTGGTCGGTCCCGATGGCGACGACGGCCCGGCGGAAGTCGGCGACGCCGAGCTCCCGCAGGACGTCGATGTCGGCGGCGTCCGCAGCGACGACCCGCGACAGCCGACCCGACAGCCGCTGCACGACGGCGGGGCGGCTGTCGATCGCGAGGACGTCGGTGCCCCGGCGGTGGAGCTCCAGCGCGAGGGCGGAGCCGAACCGTCCGAGCCCGACGACGACGACGGGCTCCTGGTACCTAGCCAACGATGGTCCTCTCCTCGGGGAGCTGGCGGGTCCGCTGCCGTTCACGGACCGCCAGCGCGGCGGCCAGGGTGAGCGGGCCGATCCGGCCCGCGAACATCAGGGCGACGACGACGAGCTTGGCCGGGTCGGGGAGGTCGGCGGTGATCCCGGTCGACAGCCCGACGGTGGCGAACGCCGACACCGCCTCGAAGAGCACCTGGTCGAACGCGTACCTGGTCATCGCGAGCAGCGCGAACGTGCTCGCCGCGACCAGCGCGACGCCGAGCAGCGCCACGGCCAGCGCCTGCCGCTGGTTCGCCGCCGGGACGCGGCGCCAGCCGACCTCGACGTCGGGCTGCCCGCGCATCTCCGCCCACAGGACGTAGCCGAGCAGCCCGAACGTCGTGACCTTGATCCCGCCCGCGGTCCCGGCGCTGCCGCCGCCGACGAACATCAGCGCGTCGTGCGCGAGCAGCGTCTCCGGGCGGAGCGCGCCGATGTCGACGGTGTTGAACCCGGCCGTGCGGGCGTTCGTGGACGCGAAGAACGCCGACAGGAGCCGGTCGCCGGCGTCCATCGGGCCCAGCGTGTCCGGGTTGGACGCCTCCGCCAGGAGGACGACCAGCGTCCCGAGCGGCAGCAGCACGGCGGTCACCGCAACGGTGATCCTGGTCAGCACGGACCACCGCGCCGGACGCCGCCCGTCACGCAGGAGCTCGAACACGACCGGGAACCCGAGGCCGCCGACGATCACCGCGGCGCACACCGTCAGGACGACCCACGGGTCGCCCGCGTACGCCACGAGGCTGTCTGCCCGCAGCCCGAACCCCGCGTTGTTGAACGCCGAGACGGCGTGGAACACCCCGTCGTAGACCGCGCGCGCCGGGGGCGTGTCGTAGCCGATGGCGAACCTCGCGGTCAGCACCAGCGCCGTCGCGGCCTCGCAGACGAGGCTGAACACGACGATCCGGGCGATCAGCCGGCGCAGGTCCGCACCCGACAGGGTCTTGGTCTCGGCCTGCGCGACCGCCCGCGCCCGCATGCCGAGCCGGTGCGTGAACAGGACCGCGAGCAGGCTCGCCAGCGTCATGATCCCGAGTCCGCCGGCCTGGATCAGCAGCAGGATCACCGCCTGCCCGAACCCGGACCAGTACGTCCCGGTGTCGACCGTCACCAGCCCCGTCACGCACACGGCCGACGTCGCCGTGAACACCGCGTCCAGGAACGGTGGGCGCTCCGGGCCGGGGGTCGCGATCGGCAGCGACAGCAGCGCCGTCCCGACCGCGACCGCCAGGGCGAACGCCCCGGCGATCACCCGGCCCGGGTTGGGCATCCGGTCCGCCGGCCGCGGCCCGCTCCGGCGCGTCACCGCAGACCGCGCGACGTGCGGAGGCGGGGACAGGGCACTGCTCGACCCTAGGTCGCGGCGCCGCCGGACGGTCGCCGGACGCGGCTGGGACGCTGTCCCGGTGCAGCTGCCCACACCCGACCTGCCCGACCTGGACCGCACCGCGCTGCTCGTCGTCGACGTGCAGCAGGGCTTCGACGACGCCGGCCACTGGGGACCGCGCAACAACCCCGCCTGCGAGGCCAACATCGCCGCCCTGCTCGCCGAGTGGCGCGCCCGGGGCCGGCCGGTGGTCTTCGTCCGGCACGACTCGATCGAGCCGGGCTCCCCCCTCCGGCCGGGTCAGCCCGGCAACGACCTCAAGGCCGTGGTGACCGGCGAGCCGGACCTGCTGGTGACCAAGGGCGTCAACTCGTGCTTCCACGGGACCCCCGACCTCGACGCCTGGCTGCGTGGGCGGGACCTGGACGGACTCGTGCTGACCGGGATCACCACCAACCGCTGCTGCGAGACCACCGCGCGGGTCGGGGCCAACCTGGGCCACCGGGTGCTGCTCGCCCTCGACGCCACGCACACCTTCGACCGCCGCGCCCCCGACGGGACCGTCGTCAGCGCGGACGAGCTGGCCCGGGTCACCGCGACGAACCTGCACGGCGAGTTCGCGACCGTCGTGACCACCCGTCACCTGCTCGCCCCCGGCGACGCACCCGCCCCGGGGCGCCGGCAGCTGGTCTCCTCGGGCGCCGCCTGGGAGCCGCTCGTCGGCTACTCCCGCGCCGTCCGCGTCGGCTCCTGGGTGTCGGTGGCCGGCACCACGGCAGCTGCCGACGGCGGTGGGGCCGTCGGCGGGACCGACGTCGCCGCGCAGACGCGAGAGGCGCTGCGCCGCATCGCCGTCGCCCTGCAGCAGGTCGGCAGCGGGCTGCAGGACGTGGTGCGCACCCGGATGTTCGTCACCGACATCAGCCGCTGGCAGGAGGTCGGTCGAGCGCACGGGGAGGCCTTCGGCACCATCCGCCCCGCCACCTCGATGATCGAGGTCAGCGCCCTGATCGACCCGGCGCTGCTCGTGGAGGTCGAGGCGGACGCGGTCGTCCCCCAGCCCGGAGCGCACCCGGCGTGACGGCGGTGGACCTGCCGCTGCACGTGCTGCTCGTGGCGGGGCTGGCCGTCCTCGCCGGCGCCGCGGTGCAGGGGTCCGTCGGCCTGGGGCTCGGCCTGGTCGGGGCTCCCGTCCTCGCCCTGCTCGACCCGACCCTCGTACCGGCCACGCTCCTGCTCGTCACCAGCGCCCTGCCCGTCCTGACGTCCCTGCGCGAGCTGCAGGACGTCGACTGGCGGGGGCTCGGCTTCGCCCTGTCCGGACGGCTGCCCGGCGTGCTGGTCGGGGCGTGGGTGGTGGTCACGCAGCCCGCCCGCACCACCGCCGTCGTGGTCGCGGTCGTCGTGCTCGGCGCGGTCGTCCTGTCGGTCACCTCGTGGACGGCCCGCCCCACCCCGCGGGCGCTGCTGCTCGCCGGCGTCGTCAGCGGCGTCAGCGGCACCGCGACGTCGGTCGGCGGACCACCCGTCGCGCTGCTCTACCAGCACGCCAGCGGCGCCACCCTGCGCTCGACCATGGGCCTGTACTTCCTGGCCGGCAGCGTGCTGTCCGGGAGCGTGCTGGCCCTGGCCGGCGAGATCGGCCTCCGGGACGTCCGGCGCGCCCTGGCCCTGCTGCCGTTCGTGCTGGCGGGCTTCCTGCTGTCCGGGCCCCTGCGCGGACGGGTCGACGGCGCACTCCTGCGCACCTGCGTGCTGCTGCTGTCCGCGGGCGGGGCCGTCGTCCTGCTCCTGCGCACGCTGCTGGCCGGCTGACGGCCCACCCCGGTGAGGGCCCCCCGGTGTCGACCCGTCGTCCCGCAGGGGGTAGGACGGGCGGCATGACGTGGCTCGCGGCGGCTGTCCTGCTCGGCGTCCTGGCGGGCTGGTGTGCAGCCCGGTCCCTGACGGGGCCGCCGGCCACGGTGCTGAGCGTCGCCGTGCTGGCGATGGCGCTCGGGATCGTGCCGCTCGGTCGGCTCGGACGACGCGTCGTCGCACGCCGCCGCGACTGAGCGCCGCTGCGCGCGCCGGGCCGGTGCCTCGCGCCGTAGGGTCCCGGGCGATGGACGAGTCCACGCAGGTCGCGGTCGTGCCGCCGGTCCCGGTGGAGTACCGCCTGGTGCCCGGTCACCGTGGCTGCGTCGTGGTGTTCCACGGCGGCCACCTGCGCGCGGGGTCGAGCACGGGTGCGGCAGCCCTGGTCGCCGCCGGCTACACGGTCCTGGTCCCGTCGCGCCCGGGGTACGGCAGGACCCCGATGGCCGCCGGTCCCGGACCGGCCGAGTTCGCCGCGACCACCGCGAGGCTCTGCTCCCACCTGGGACTGGAGCAGGTCCTGGCCGTGGTCGGGATCTCGGCCGGCGGGCCGACGGCGGTGGCCATGGCCGCGCTGCACCCGGAGCGGGTCCACGCCCTGGTGCTGCACTCCGCCCGCTCCTCGCTGCCGTTCCCCAGCGGCGCGACGCGCGCGGTGGCGCGGGTCGCCTTCGACCCCCGCCTGGAGGCGGGCAGCTGGGCGCTGACGCGACGGCTGATGCGCTCCGCCCCCGAGGCAGGCCTGCGGCTGATGATGGGCAGCCTGTCCACCCTCCCCGCGCGGCAGGTCGTCGAGGACCTGACGCCGCACGAGCGGTCGGTGCTGGTCGACGCCTTCGCCGACATGCGCTCGGGCAGCGGCTTCCTCGCCGACGTCCGCCAGCCGGTGGACCCCGCGCTCGAGCGACAGGTCACCCAGCCCACCCTCGTCGTGGCGTCCCGGACCGACGGGCAGGTCGGCTGGCACCACGCGGAACAGCTGGCCCGCACGATCCCGCGGGCCACGGTCTGGGCCAGCCCCAGCCTCAGCCACCTGGTGTGGTTCGGCTCGGGCGGGCCCGCGACCGACCAGCGCACCGAGGACTTCCTGGTCCGCGTGCGACCCGGCGAGGAGCTGCCGCCGTCCGCCGACGTCCGGACCCGCCGCCCGCCCCGGCAGCCCTGACCGGTCAGGGCCTCGCGTCGGCCCTCCGCCGCGCGTGGACGACGACGTCCTCGAGCGTCACGGGGGCTCCGCCGTCGGGCCGCCGCATGGTGTGGGTCCGGGGCTCGGCGACGACGACGTCCCACTCGTCCCCGGGCAGGCCGGCGACGACCTGCGCGACGTGGATGCGCGCGCCCGGCGGGTGGGCGTGCCCGCGGGGGGCGCCGTGGTCCTGCCCGTGGTCCTGCCCGTGGTCCTGCCCGTGACCTGCGTGCCCGCCGTGCCCGCCGTCGTGGCCGACGACGAGGAGCGTCCCGCCGGGCGCGACCCAGGACGCCAGCCGGCCGAACAGGACCTCCGGCGGGCCGGGCACGTGGACGTAGTGCGACGTGACGAGGTCGAAGGCGCGCCGGCCGGGCTCCCACGCGGTCAGGTCGCCGTGGACCCACTCGATCCGCCCGGCGAAGGCAGGCCCGGCAGCCTGCGCGCTCGCGCGTCCCCGGTCCAGAGCGGTCTCGGAGATGTCGACGGCGGTGACCTGCCAGCCGTGCGCGGCGAGCCAGAGGGCGTCCCCGCCGACGCCGCACCCCGCGTCCAGGGCCCGGCCCGGCCGGAGCCCGTCGGTCTCCGTCACGAGCGACGGGCTCGGGTCGTGCTTGCCGGTGCCCTCGCCGTGTCGGTAGCGGTCCTCCCAGTACGCGGCGTCGAACTCCTCGGGCGCGGTCGGCTCGTCGGGTCCGGTCATCGTGCTCCCTCCAGCTGCGCGACGGGGCCGACGGTCGCGGCCGGACGGGCGCGGAGGGCGTCCACGGCGACCCGGGTGTCCTCCAGGCCCAGGTCGCCGTTGATCTGCGCGCCGGCGAGGGCGCCGGCGGCGGCCGCTGCCCCGACCTGCGCCGCCAGGTCCGTGACGTTGCCGGCGACCCACACGCCGGGCGCGTCGGTCCGCCCCGTCGGGTCGGCGGTCAGGTGCTCGCCGACGCCGAACGGGTGGTCGACGGGCGTCAGGCCGAGGCCGGCGAGGAAGCCCGTCCGGGCCCGCATGCGGGTCGCGACGACGAGCGCCGTGCACGGCACCGTGCCGCCGTCGGCCAGGCGTACGCCGGTCAGCCGGTCGCGCTCGACCTGCAGCCCCGAGACCGCGCCGGCCACGATGCGGACGCCGCGGGCCCTGAGCTGCTCCTCCTGCTCCTCGCTCGGCGGCAGGGAGTGGCTGAGGTAGGTGACGTCGTCGCTCAGCTGCCGGAACATCAGCGCCTGGTGGGCCGACTGCGGCCCCGACCCGAGGACGGCGATCGCCTGGTCGCGGACCTCCCAGCCGTGGCAGTACGGGCAGTGCAGGACGTCGCGTCCCCACCGCTCCTGCACGCCGGGGACGTCCGGCAGCTCGTCGACCAGGCCCGTCGCGACCAGCAGCCGGCGCCCGGTGAGGGTGCGCCCGCCGGCCAGCGTGACGACCAGCCGGCCGTCGCTATCGCGGTCGACCTGCTCGACCTGCCCGTCGAGGACGCGCCCGCCGTAGCCCTCGACCTCGAGCCGCCCGGTGCGCACGAGCTCCGCCGGCGGCATGCCGTCCCGGGTCAGGTAGGCGTGCACGCCGGCGGCCGGCGCGTTGCGGGGTTGCCCGCCGTCCACGACGACGACGCTGCGCCGCGAGCGCGCCAGCACCAGCGCCCCGGCCAGTCCCGCCGCTCCCCCACCGATGACGACGACGTCGTACTGGTCCTGCTCCTGTGTCATGTCGTACCTCCTGCAGACAGCGTCGGCGCTGCAGGCGCGACCGACAAGGGTTCTTGCAGGAACGGCAAGGAGCCGTGGGTCAGGGCTCGTGGAGGTGGGCGCGCTCGCCGTGGTGGTCGAGGATGGACAGGATCTCCGCCGGCCCGCCGACGCCGACGACGCAGTGCGGCGTCATGGTGCTGAAGGAGGCGGCCTCGCCGGCCGCCACGACGTGCTCGCGGCCGCCCAGGACGAGCCGGACGGTGCCGTGCAGGACGTAGAACCAGTCGTGGCCGGGGTGGACCTTGCGCTCGGGCTGCGCGGCCGTGCCCGCCGGGACGCGCTGCTTGGCGACGACCCGGCCCGACGGGTCGTCGCGCCGGCTCAGCACCCACACCGCTCCCCCGTCGCCCGACGCCGTCGGGCGGATCACCACGTCGTCGGCGTCGTCGTCGGCGAGCAGGTCGTCGACCGTGCTGCCGAGCGCGCGGGCCAGGGTGACCAGCTGGTCGAGGGCGAGCCGGCGCTGCCCCGTCTCGATGCGGCTGATGGTCGACGCGCCCAGGTGGCAGCGGGCGGCCAGGTCGTCCAGCGTCCAGCCGCGCGCCTGCCGCAGCGTCCGCAGCCGCCTGCGGGCGGTCTCCTCCAGCGCGTCGCCGACGTCCACGGCCGCCACGCTACGGGTGTCCGGACCCGCCCGTCGTCGCCACCGGCGGCCGTCAGAGGTGGCGCAGCGTCCCGCGCTTGAGCCGGATCAGGAGCCGGTTGCGGCGCTGCGACCGCAGCTCGTCCTGACGCTGCTGCAGCTGCTCGCCGAGCTGCTCGAGCCGCTCCTCGCCGAGGGCGTGCGACTGCGGGAACATCCGCTGCTCCTCCTCGAAGGTGTGGTGCTGCAGCGTCGCGGCGAGCATGCGCACCTCGCCGGGGAGGTCGGGGTCGTCGAGGGCCATGCGCATGACGACGGCCAGCTGGTCGTCGATCTGGCGGTGCTCCGCGTGGGCTACCGACAGCAGCGGCGACACGTCCCGCACCGCGGGGTAGAACAGCTCGTCCTCGATCTGGGTGTGCACCTCGAGCTCGCCCACCAGCTCGTCGCGCAGCCGCTCGGTGGGCGCCGCGGCCAGGTCGCGCAGCAGGCCGCGCAGGACCTCGTGGTGGGCCATGAGCACCTGGTCCGCCTTCACCGCGAGGCCTCCCGCTCGGTCGTGAGCGCCGTCGGCGAGCGCCACTCCGCACGGCGGCGCAGCTCGACCCGCCCGGACCGCACCCGTACGTCGAAGCAGGGCAGCGGAGCCGTCGACGGGCCCTGCGTCGTCGCGCCGGTGCTGACGTCGAAGCGGGAGCCGTGCCAGGGGCACACCAGGTCGCCGCGGTGCAGCCAGCCCTCCGCCATCGGCGCGCCCATGTGGGGGCAGGCGGCGCCCACGGCGCGCACCTGCTCGCCGTCCCGGAGGACCACCGCGGACACGCCTGCTGCGCGTACCCCCACCGGCTCGCCCTCGGGCAGGTCGGTCAGGTCCGCGACCGGGGTGAACGTGCGCGGCTCGGCGCTGCGGTCGGCGTGGTCGGTGCCGAGCAGGTGGCGGTAGGACAGGGTCCCGCCCAGGTAGCTGCTGGCCGCGGTCAGCACCCAGCCCGCCGTGGCGCTGGCCCGGGCCCGTCCCGGGCGGCCGCGGAGCCGGTCCGTGAGGGAGGAGGCGTACAGCCCGAGCGCGACCGTGTTGAGCCCCGCGTGCACCAGCCCGACCCGGCGGGCGCCGTCGTGGGAGTGCTGCCAGTCGGTGAGGCCGGTGGCGGCCGACGCCGCGGCCCCGGCCACACCCAGCGCGACCACCGCCGTCGCCGCCTCGTCCGTGGGGCGGCCGCGGACGGCCAGGCCGTCCAGCAGCAGCGCGGCCGTCCAGGCGCCCACCGGCACCGTGACGAGCACCGGGTGCAGCGGGTGCCCGAGCCAGACGCCGTGCAGCAGGTCCTGCAGCCGGCGCGACGCGGGACCGGTCAGCAGGAACGACAGCGCCAGGCCGTGCTCCAGCTGGTAGCCCGGCGCGTCCAGCACGTCGAGGCGCTCGATCCGACCCACGACGCGCTCGAGCGCCGCCCGTACCCGTCGCTGTCCTCCGCCGCCCACACGCGCTGGCTGCCCGCCCCGGGCACCGGCGAACCGGGCCGGACGGTCCCGGCACGGCAGGGCGAGCTGCGTCCGGCAGCGCCGCCGGCGCCGCCCGGCCGACGTCCTGACGCAGCAGCGCTCAGGCGTGCTCCACCGGCGTCGCGCGCGCCGCCCCGCGGGAGCGCAGGAGCGGGACGACGTCCTCGGTCAGCTGGCTCAGGAAGCGCTCCTGGTCGGCGCCGGGCCCGTGGAAGACCAGGTGGTCGAAGCCGGCGGCGAGGTACGGCTCGAGCTGCTCGACGGCCTCCTCCGGGTCGGAGGCGACGATCCAGCGCCGGGCCACGGACTCGATGGGCAGCTCGTCGGCCAGCCGCTCCATCTCCTGGGAGCTGGACACGCTGTGCTTCTGCTCCGGCGTCAGGGACAGCGGCGCCCAGAACCGGGTGTTCTCGAGGGCGCGATCGGGGTCGCGGTCGTAGGAGAACTTGACCTCGATCATCCGGTCGAGGTCCCCGACCTGCCGGCCGCCCTCCGCGGCGCCCTCGGCCACCGCGGGCAGGAGCTTCTCGGTGTAGAGCGCGTTGCCCTTGCCGGAGGTGCAGATGAAGCCGTCGCCGGCCTGCCCGGCGTAGCGGGCGACCACGGGGCCGCCGGCCGCGACGTAGACCGGCACCGGCCGCTCGGGCCTGTCGTAGATCGTGGCGTCGACCGTCCGGTAGTACTGGCCCTCGAAGGACACCGTCGCCCCGGACCACAGCTCGCGCATGAGCGCGACGGCCTCGCGCAGACGCGCGAACCGCTCGGAGAACTCCGGCCACGGCGCGCCGGTCACCGCGGTCTCGTTGAGCGCCTCGCCCGTGCCGACGCCGAGGACGACCCGGTCGTCGAACAAGACCGCCATGGTGGCGAAGGCCTGGGCGATGACGGCGGGGTTGTAGCGGAACGTCGGGGTGAGCACGGACGTGCCGAGCAGGACCCGCTCGGTCCTCGCGCCGGCGGCGGCCACCCAGGAGAGGGAGAACGGCGCGTGCCCGCCGTCGTGCCGCCACGGCAGGAAGTGGTCGGACACCATGACGCTGTCGAGCCCGCACTGCTCGGCACGCACCGCCAGGTCCACGAGCTCCTTGGGGCCGAACTGCTCGGCCGACGCCTTGTACCCGAACCTCATGCGTCACGGCTCCTTCACACTCGACGGCACGCGCAGTGTCGTGCTCCCGGACCGGGTCCGCTCGCCCACGCACGCTGCGGCGACGTCCTCGTCCGACAGCGCCCCGGCCCCGCCCACCCGGACCGGGACCTGTCGCTGAAGTTACCTGCAGGTAGCCCGTCCGGCCGTGCTGGTCAGGAGCGACGGCCGCACCGGGGACGGTCCCGTGCGTCGGCGGGGTAGACCCGGCGCATGGCCCTCACCTCCCGCTCCCGCGCGGCGCACCCCTCACCCTCCGCCGCCAGCGTCCTGGCCGCGACCGGGCTCGTCGGCGGCTTCGCCGTCGGCCACACCACCGGCCGGCGCGACCTCGCCGCGGTGGTGTTCGGCCTGGCCGGCGCGCTGGCTACCCGCGACTGGGCCCGGACCGCCGGCGGGCCGGCTGCGGCCCTGCTCGCGGCCGGCTACGTCGGCGGCATGGGCGTCTCCCACCCGCTGGCCCACCGCACCGGCCCCTGGCCGGCCGTCGGCCTCGTCACCGCTGCCGTGGTGACGGCCTCGGAGGCGGTCGCGCGCCGCTGACGCCGACGCGTCCCCCCGTCGCGCCCGCACCACGCACGGCGCTGCTCCCCGCGCACCGGCGGAGAGCAGCGCTTGGGCGGCGGCTGCGACCGGGTCAGTCGGGCGCGGAGCGGTCCCGCCGGGACAGCAGCAGCCCGGCCGCTGCGACGAGCAGCCCGACCAGGATGTCGTTCACGTACGCCGCGACCACCCGGTCGGTGTGCCCGTAGCGCAGGACCACGGGGGCGATCACCAGCAGCAGGCCCGCGCTGGTGATCAGCACCGGGACCCCACGGCTCGCGGACCGGGCGAGCAGCCGGAACGTCGCGAGCGCGAGGAGCGCCACGCCCAGGACGAGGTCCACCGCGAGAGGGGCCCGGGCGCCCCGGTGGTCGAGCAGCCACGGGGCCAGCAGCAGCCAGCCGCCGGCGACCAGGCAGACCAGCGCAGGCGCCCGGCCCGCGGCCGAGGTGCCTGAGCGCGCCCGGGACCCCCTCGCGCGGCTCATCAGCCGGACGGCTGCACGTCGACGTCGGGCAGGGAGCCGCCGTCGACGTCGACGTCGGGCAGCGAGCCGCCGTCCACGTCCACGTCAGGTGCGTTCACGTCGACGTCGGCGTCCGGCGCCTCGACGTCGAGGTTGCCTCCGCTCAGGTCGATGTCCACCCACCCGAGGACCAGGCCGACGACCAGCAGGAGGACGAGGATCGCCAGCAGCGCCAGGACCACGTAGTGCCAGCGGGGGCCCTGCGCGCCGCGCTGGTCGTCGGTCTGCTGGAGGCGGGTGCTCGAAGACGTTGCCATCGGGGTGCTCCTCGGGGTCGCGCCCGCCGTGCGGCGGGCTGGTCGCGGTGTGCGTACCGGTGGACTCGTGCCCGGCGGCCCGCAGCTCCAAGGCGCAGCCGCCGAGGCGCAAGGTCTTCGCAAGGCGGGCGGTCCCGTGCCGCACCCGGGTCGGGGAGGTGCGGGCTGCCACCCGACCTTGCGCTCTCCTTGCGCAGGGTCGGGCGCGAGCCACCGCGGGCAGGACCCGTCGTGCGGTCGCGGGAGGTGCGCACCCGCGGCGCCGGCGGAGGTCGCGAGGACGGCCGGCCAGGACATCGCCGGCAGGACCGCGACCACCCGGGCGGCGCGTCGGGGTGGCCCCCGCGGCTCGCCGCTGACGGCGGACAGGGAGGTGTCGTGCAGAGCAGACGAGCGCTCCCGCTCCGACGCCGGTCGGAGCGTCCGGCGGTGCGGCCGGGACGGCGTCGCGCGCACACTGTGCCCGGGCGACGGGCCGCAGCGAGCGGTGCGGCCCGCGACGACGGGCAGGAGGAGGGGTGACCTCGCGGGTGCTGCTGGTCGAGGACGACGTCCCGCTGCGGCGCAGCCTCACCCTCGCCCTGCGCGACGAGGGGTTCGTGGTGGCCGAGGCGGGGTCCGGCGCGGAGGCGCTCGCCGCGCTCGCCGGCGGACCCGGTGCCGTCGTGCTCGACCTCGGGCTGCCCGACGTGGACGGTGTCGAGCTGTGCGCCCGGCTGCGGGAGCGCACGACGAGCCCGATCCTCGTGCACAGCGTCCGCCGGTCCTCGGGCGACCTGGCGCGCACCCTGGACGCCGGGGCCGACGACTACCTGACCAAGCCCTTCCCGGTCGCCGACCTCGCCGCCCACCTCCAGGCGCTGCTCACCCGGCCACCGCTGGCCCCGGGCCTGCTGGACCGGCAGGGCCTGGACGCCGACGGGGTGGGCCGCACCGCGCAGGGCGCCCGCGTCGCGCTGACCGGCACCGAGCTGCACCTGCTGGCCGAGCTCGTCGGGCGCGACGGCGCCGCCGTGCCGCAGCACACCCTCCTGCGGCGGGTGTGGGCGCTGCCCCCGGTCGCGGGGCGGGTCGTGCTGGACGCACGGCTGCGCAGCCTCAGCGCCAAGCTCCAGGCCCTCGGCGGTGCTCCGGTGCTCACCGACCACGACGGCTGCCGGCTGCCCGCCTGATGCCGCCCTCCTCCGACCGCCATGACTCCTCCGACAGCAGGGAGCGCTCGGTGTCCACACTCCGGCGCCGCTGGCGCACGATGGGTGTGCACCGCCGCGTACGGGTCGTCTTCCTGCTCGGCGGGGTGCTGCTCGCCCTGTTCGTCGGCCTGACGATCTGGTTGCTGGCCCGCGGCTACCTGACCGACGTCCGGCAGGGCGCGGCGGTCCGCCAGGCGCAGGCCTCGGCGGTGACGGTCCAGCGCCTGCTGACCCCGCAGGACCCGGGGCTGCCGCGGCAGGCCGAGGAGCTGTCCGGGGTCAACGAGTCCGGGGTGCTGGTGCTGCGCGGGCAGCAGACGCTCGCCTCGGCCGGGCTCACGCTCCCGCAGGTGCCGCAGCTGTTCCGGCAGCGGGTCGAGGCCGGCGAGCGGCTGCGGCAGCGCGTCCGCATCGACGGCGAGGTCAGGCTGCTGGTGGGGATCCCGCTGAGCACCGGGGCGAGCTACTACCAGTCGCTGCCCTTCCGGGAGCTCGACCGCACCCTGAGCACGCTGAGCCTGGCGCTGCTGGGCGCCGGCGTCACCGTCGCGCTGTCGAGCCTGCTGCTCGCCGGCCTCGCCGTCCGAGGTGCGCTGCGGCCGGTCGAGGACCTGACCCGGGCAGCGCAGGCCGTGGCCCGGGGCGACCTGGGCACCCGCCTGCCCGAGGACGACCGGGACCTCGCCGACCTGGCCCGCGTGTTCAACGCCACCACGGCCGACCTCGAGCGCCGGGTCCGCGAGAGCACCCGGTTCGCCGGCACCGTGAGCCACGAGCTCCGGACACCCCTGACCACGATGGCGAACGCCGTCGTGCTGCTGGAGCGCCGGCGCGAGCAGCTGCCCGAGGTCGCCCGGGAGGCCGTGCAGCTGCTGAGCTCCCAGCTCGCCCGCTTCCAGCGCCTGCTCCTGGACCTGCTCGACATCGCCGTGGTGACCGACAGCAGCGACCGCCTCGCCCTGGAGCCGGTGGACCTGAGCCGTCAGGTGGCCCAGCTGGCGCAGGCCGAGGGCTGGGGGCCCGTCGAGGCGACCGGCGAGCCCGTCGTCGTGCACGCCGACCCGCGCCGCCTGGACCGCATCGTGTCCAACCTCGTCAACAACGCCAACACCCACGGCGCCGGCCTGGTGCGCGTCGGCGTCCTGCGCTGCGGCGACGCCGGCCGCATCGAGGTCGACGACGCCGGGCCGGGCATCCCCGTCGCCGACCGGGAGGCGGTGTTCGAGCGCTTCACCCGGGGGACCTCCACCGGCGTCGCTGCCTCGAGCGGCGGCGACGTCGGCGCCGCTGCCCCACCCGACGTCGCTGCCCCACCCGGCGTCGCGGCCTCGCCCGGCGTCGGCCTCGGCCTGGCCTTCGTGGCCGAGCTGGCGGCGCTGCAGCACGGGCGCGTCTGGGTCCAGGACGCCCCGGCAGGCGGGTCGCGGTTCGTCGTGGAGCTGCCGGTGAGCCGATGACCGCCCTGCTCGGCCGCGCCCTGGCGGCCCTCGCGCTGCTCGGCCTCACCGCGTGCGGCGTCTCGCCCGAGCGCGACCCGCAGCCCCTGCCCGAGCCCCGGCCCAGCCCGACCGCGGCCCCACCCGCCTGCGGCGGCACGTGCGCCGACGCGCCACCGGCGCGCCTCGCCTGAGCCGCACCCGCCCGGTCGTGCGCCAGGATGAGCGCATGGCCGACCTGGGCGCCGCTGCCCGCCTGCTGCTCGTGGAGGACGACGCACCCACCCGGCAGGCACTCGCGCTCACCCTCCGCGACGAGGGGCACGTCGTCGTCGAGGCGGCCGACGCACGCGCCGCGCTGCTCGCCTTCCCGCAGGTGGACGTGGTCCTGCTCGACCTGAGCCTGCCCGACGCCGACGGCGTGCAGCTGTGCCGCCGCATCCGCAGCACCAGCGACGTGCCCATCGTCATGGTCACCGGCCGGTCCAGCAGCGCGCACGTCGTCGCCGGCCTGCAGGCCGGCGCCGACGACTACGTCACCAAGCCCGTCGTCGGGTCCGAGCTGGCGGCCAGGGTCCGTGCGCTGCTGCGCAGAGCCCGCCCCGACCTGGCCGCCCGGCTGTCCCTGGGCGACCTCGAGCTGCACGTGCAGGAGGGCACCACCACCCGCGGCGGCAGCCGGGTGCACCTGACGCGCACCGAGTTCCGGCTCCTCGTCGAGCTCGTGGCCCACGCCGGGCACGTCGTGACCCGCGAGCAGCTCCTGCAGCGGGTCTGGGGCTACGACTACTACGGCGACACCCGGCTGCTCGACGTCCACGTACGCCGGCTGCGCGCCAAGATCGAGCACGACCCCGCGCAGCCGACGCTCGTGCAGACCGTCCGTGGCATCGGCTACCGCGCTGCCGGGCCCGCCCGGGGCGAGGCCTGAGGGGGCGCGACGCCGGTCCGGTGCCGTGACCCGGGCCGACCGGGCGGGTGCCCCGCTGCACGGCCGGGTCCCGCTGCCGCACCTTCCGGCTCCCTGACGTTCGGCCCGCACGAGCCCGGCCGGGGCCCCGCGCGGGCACCGTCCGACCGTGAGCCCCCGTCGTGGACCCGCGGACGCGCACCTGCTGCCCGAGTGGCTGCGGCGGGCCGCTGCCCTGTCCCTGGCGGGGCTGCTGATCGCTGCGGCGACCTGGTGCGCGGCCCTCGCGCTCCTGCGGGTCGCCCTGGTCAGCGGCAGCCTGCTCGTGGCCGTGCTCCTGACGGCGCTGCTGCACCCGCTGGCCGTGCGCCTGCGCCGCTGGGGGCTGCCTGCCGCGGTCGCGGCCCTGCTCTGCGTCCTCGTGCTCCTCGCCCTCCCGCTCGGTGTCCTCCTGCTGCTGGTGCTGCGCGCCACCCGTCAGTTCGACAGCCTCGGCGTCACCCTCACCCTGGCCGCCGACGACCTGCGGGCACGCCTCGTCGCCGGTCCGCTGCACCTCGACCCGGCGCAGGTGGACCGGCTCAGGGACCAGGCCGTGACCGCGGTGCAGAGCGCGGTGCCCAGTCCCCTCGCGGGGGCCAGCGCCGCGCTCGACGTGCTGGCGGCGGGGCTGCTGGTCGTCCTCGCGGTCTTCTTCCTGCTCAAGGACGGGGCGGCCATGTGGTCCTGGGTCCTCGCGCGGGTGGCCCGTGAGCGCCGCAGCACGGTCGCCGCCGTCGGGGGCGGCGCCTGGGACGCGCTGACCGGCTACGTGCGCGGCACGCTGGTCGTCGCCCTGGTCGACGCCGCGCTGATCGGGCTCGGCCTGCTCCTGCTCGGCGTCCCGCTGTGGCTGTCCCTCATGCTGCTGACCTTCCTCGCGGGCTTCGTCCCCCTGCTGGGAGCAGTCGCCGCGGGGACCGTCGCGGTCCTCGTCACGCTCGTGACTAACGGCAGCGGCAGCGCGCTCGCCGTCGTCGTCCTGGTGGTGCTCGTGCAGCAGGTCGAGGGCAGCCTGCTGCAGCCGCTCGTCACCGGTCGCGCCGTGCGGCTGCACCCACTGGTCGTCCTGTCCGCGGTCTCCGCCGGCGCCGTGCTCGGAGGCGCGCTGGGCGCCCTCGTGGCGGTGCCCCTGGTCGCGACCGGCTACCACGCCGCCGGCGCGGCCTCCCGTGAGGCCCGGCGCCGCCACGACGGCGCTGCTCGACCTCTGCCCGGTGTCCCCGAGCGCGCCGGACCCGGGTAGGAGACCGGCTCGGCGGGGGCCCCCTCAGGGTCCGGGTCGCTCCCGGGTGGCACGCAGCGCCTGCACCCCGAGCCCGGTCGCCGTCCCGATCACGACGCCGGCCAGGAAGCCCAGGAGGTAGAGCAGCAGGCTGCCCGCGAACGGGCGGTCGGGGCTGCTCAGACCGAGCACCAGCCCCACGAAGGAGCCGATCACCCCGCCGAGCACGGCCAGCCGCGCGGCGGGTCCCGGTCGCCAGCCCCGGAGCACCGGTGTGCTGCCGCGGGCCCCTGCGGTCGGTCTGCTCGGCATCCCGCACCTCCTGCGGACTAGCGCGTCGTGCCGAGCGTCAGCTCGACCGTCTGCTCGACCCCCCGGCGCACCCGCACCGCCGGCACGCGCTGGCCGGGGTCGAGCCCGCGCAGCGTGCCGAAGAACGCCTCCACCGAGCGCACCGGCTCGTCGCCCAGGGCCGTGACGACGTCGCCGGGCTGCAGGTCCGCGGCCGCCGCGGGGCTGCCCTCGACGACGTCGAGCACCAGGACGCCCTCGCTGCGGGCCAGGCCGAGCTGCTCGGCGACCTGCGGGGTGATGCGGCCCGGGCGGATGCCGACGAAGGCGCTGCGCACCTCACCGGTCGTCAGGAGCTGCTCGACCACGTCGACGACGGTCACGCTCGGGATGGCGAAGCCGAGCGAGACCGCTCCGGCGGACGGCGGGATGTACGCGTCGTTGATGCCGATGACCCCGCCCTGCCCGTCGACGAGCGCGCCGCCGGAGTTGCCCGGGGAGATCGGCGCGTCGGTCTGGATCAGGTCGACCAGCGCGGTGCTCTGCTGCGCCGAGCCCGGGATCTGCCGGCCCAGCCCGGAGATGATGCCCGCGGTGGCGGTGCCCTCGAAGCCGAGCGGACTGCCCAGGGCGATGGCCAGCTCCCCCACCTGCGGCAGCTCGGTCCGGAACCGGGCGGCGGGCAGCCCGCTCCGGTCGACCTCCACGACGGCGAGGTCGGTCCCGGCGTCGGCGGCCACGACCCTGCCGGCCAGGCGCTGGCCGTCGGCGAACGCCACCTCCACCCGCTCCGCGCCGGCCACGACGTGCTCGTTGGTGACGATCGTGCCGTCCTCGCGGTAGATCACCCCGCTGCCCAGCCGCCGCCCTCCGTGAACACCGTCACCACCGACGGCTCGACCGCCCGGATGACCGCGGGGACGTCGACCGCCCCGCCGGTGGCCGCAGGAGCGGTCGGGCTCGCCGCCGAGGTCGACGGGCCGGCCGCCGCGGGCGTCGCCGTGCCGCCGTCCCCCGCGGTGCACCCGGTCAGCAGCAGGCCGCAGACGGCGAGCGCGGCGGCACCGGCCCGGCGCGCGGACGCGGGCATCACGCCTCCAGCAGCGCGTAGCCGCGGACGTCGAGCTGGACGCGGTCGCCGTCGACGCCGACCACGTGGTCGGCGGTCACGTACCGGTCGCCGGACAGCAGGCCCCCGCCGATGCGCAGGTGGCCGAGCCGCACCAGCCGCTCGCGCTCCTGCTCGGGGATCGTCGGACCGGCCGTGAAGGCCGCCACCAGCGCCGACGTCCCGCCCGAGCCCTGCTGCCCCTCGCCGGTCACGGCCTGCGCGTCGCCCATGGTCACCTCCGCGACCGTCCCGACGTCCTCGCCGGCGACGTCGACCACCCGCACGCCCTCCCGCACCTCGCGGACGGGGCCGGGGTCGGTGCTGCCGGGGATCGACCAGGTCATGGTGCTGCCTCCTCCTGACGGCGGTACGCGGGTCGGCGGCGCCCGCTCGGTGACCGTGCCCGCCGCCCGGCTGCGCGGCGCCTGCCGTGCCTTGCGCTCGGCTGACGACCGCCGGCCGCCCGCTGTGCCGCGGCAGGGCCGTGGGAGACGGTGCACGTCACGGGCCGACGGAGGGCGGGGCGATGCGCCGGAGCACCAGGGCCGGGAGCGGACGCACGAGGCGCACCGGCCCGGGCGCGCTGCTGCGCGACGCGACCGGGCCCGAGAAGGCGCTCGCGCTGGGCGTTGCCGTGCTCGTCCTCGTCCTGGTCGGGCTCACCGTCGCCGAGCCGGCCGCCCTGCCGCTGACGGGCGGCGCCCTGGTCCTGCACCTGGGGGCCCTGCTGGTGCTACGGCGCCGGGTGCTGCGGCGCCGTAGGCTGCAGCGCCGGCAGCGGGACCGCCTGCTGGCCGCGGAGGCCGAGCGCGGGCTCCGGGAGCTGGAGCGCTGGCTGGCCGGCCCGCGGGCGTGAGCGGCCGCCCAGGGCCTGCGGCACCGCCGCTTCCGTCAGGCACTCGCAAGACAGGTCGCTCGTGGGCGGGCAGGCCTTCCGCATGACACCTCGCGCTGCCGTCCGTGCCCGCGGCCTGGCTCCCGTCCTGCTCCTGCTCGTGCTGACCGGCTGCCGCGGCGAGGCCGCCCAGGTCGGCGCGCCGGCTCCGGAGGCGCAGCCGCGGGACACGGCGTACGAGCTCGCCATCGACGACGCGCTCCAGTTCGAGCCGACGACGCTCACCGTCCCGGCCGGGACCGTGGTCGAGGTGGTCAACCGGGCGACGACCGCGCACAGCGTGACCGCCGACGTCGAGGCACCGGTGCCCTTCGACACCGGGCTGGTCGCGGAGGGGGACACCGCGCAGCTGCGGCTCGACGAGCCGGGTCGCTACCCGTACCACTGCTCGCGGCACCCGGAGCTGATGAACGGCCTGATCGTGGTGGAGGCGTCCTCGTGAGGCGGCTGCTGGCCGCGGGCTGCCTGGCGCTGCTGACCGCCTGCGGCAGCAACGCCGTGGAACCGGAGCCCAGCGATCTCGCGGACCTGCGGCCCTACGTCGGCCAGGAGGTGACGGTGACGGCCGAGGTGGCCGGGCTGCAGAGCCCGCGGGCCTTCACGATCATCACCGAGGAGGGCGCGGGGGGCGAGCCGCTGCTCGTCGTGCACGAGCAGCAGGAGCCGGTGGACGAGGACCTCCCGGTCACCGTCACCGGCACCGTCAGGATCTTCGACGCCCAGGACGTCCTGCTGGGGGCGGAGGACACGGCGCGGCTGGTGCAGTACGACGGGCAGCCCTACCTCGACGCGGACCGCGTCACCGCCCCCAAGCCGGAGTAGCCGGCGGGCGACCGGGCGCAAGGCCGGCGTGCCGGTCAGCAGGACGCTCGTCGGGCACCCGCTCAGGTCGCGGGCTCGCAGCGCGCCACGTCCTGCTCGAGCGGCTGGTCGGTCTGCTCCACCGGGACCTGGACCGTGGTGCTGCCGGCGCGCTGGAAGGTGAAGGTCACCGGCACGGTGAGGCCGGAGCGGACGGGCTCGTCCAGCAGCAGGTCGACGCGGTAGTCCACCTCCGGGCCGTCCGGCGTCGTGACCGACGGGGTGCGCAGCACCGGCTGAGCCGGCATCGGGATGCGGCCGGTCACCTCGGCGCTGCCGTCGCAGTCCCGGTCGACGATCAGCTGCGCCTGGCTGGCCGCGGGGCTGGTCACGCTGATGAGGGCGTCCGGCTGCTCGGCCTCGTTGATCAGCGTCAGCCGGAGGCGGGCCGTCTCACCGGCGGCGTACAGCGTGTCGCTGGGCTCGTCGATCGACACGTCACGCAGCAGCACCTCGCCGACGGAGGCGTTCACCCCACCGGCACCGTGCAGGAACTCCGGCTCGGACTCGAGCGGTCGCTCCTCCCCGCAGCCCGTCAGGGTGAGGGACAGCAGGCCGGCGAGCAGGGCTGCGGCAGCGCGTGGGCGAAGGTCATGGAAAGTACGTGCCCGTCACGAGCCGGCCCGCCTTGCGGCCGCCTTGCGATCGGCCCTCCGGGTCGGCCGGTCAACGCGCTCGTCGACACGGGACGTCGACTCCGCGCAAGGGGGGCCGGCGGTCGGATTCGAACCGACGGCCTACCGATTACAAGTCGGTTGCGCTACCGGGCTGCGCCACGCCGGCCGGCGTGCCCGACCAGCCTAGCCAGCCCCGGCCGGGTCGGCAGCCGCGACCAGCCACGCCCGGGTGGCGTCGTCCGCGGGCAGGAAGGTCTCGAGGGCGAGCTCGCTGGCCGCGACGTCGAGCGGCGTGCCGAAGGTGGCGATCGTGCTGTAGAGCCGCAGGGGTCTGCCCGCCACCTCGAGCTCGAGCGGGAGCGCGAACGTCGGCCCCGGGTGCGGCTCGCCGTCGGCCGGCCGCACCGGGTAGGCCTCGGCCTCCTCGAGCAGCGCCGCCAGGTCCTGCGACGGGGCGGCCGCCGCGTGCCGGCGGACCTGGCGCAGCAGGTGGGCGCGCCACGCGCTGAGGTTGGTGACGTACCGCGACAGCCCCCGCGGGTGGAGCATCGCGCGGACCACGTTGACCGGCGGGTCGAGCAGGTCCTCGTCGACCAGCGCCATGAGCCGGTCGACGGCGGAGTTGGTCGCGACCACGTCGAACTGCGCGTCGATCACCAGCGCCGGCCACGGGTCGTGCGCCGCCAGGGCGAGGTCGAGGACGTCGAGCAGGTAGCGGGTGGCCGCTGCGTCACGGCGGGCGTCCTCGTACGCGGGCGCGTGCCCCGCGGCCAGCAGGATGGCGTTGCGGTCGCCGAGCGGCACGTCGAGCGCCTCCCCCAGCCGCAGGACCATCTCGCGGCTGGGCCGCGACCGGCCGGTCTCGACGTACGACAGGTGCCGCGACGAGGTGCCGGCCAGGTTCGCCAGGTCCAGCTGGCTGAGCCGGCGCCGCTCGCGCCACTCGCGCAGGAGGGTGCCGGCCAGCGGCGAGCGGGTCCCCAGGGCTGACGTCATGGGTCGCACGCTAGGCACGGCGCCGTCCGGCGGCCATGACCGGGGAGGTCATGGCCGCCGGAGGCACGGTCCGGGCTCAGGCCCGCGCGGCGAGCTCGCCGAAGAAGCCCACGACCTGACCGACCCGCCCGTCCGGCGCGAGCACGCCGGTGTCGAGGCCCGTCATCGCGACGGTGCCGTCCGGGCCGGTCAGCACCCAGGAGAAGCGGAACCGGTCGTGGTGGGCGTCCACGGCGCTGGTGCGCCGGAACGCGTGGCCGGCGTAGTGGGCGTGCAGCGCGTCGCCGAGCGCGGCGATGCCGTCGTGGCCCTGGCCCGTCAGCGGCGGGTCGGTGATCCCGCCGTCGGGGGTCCAGGCCTGCGCGACGAGCCGGCGGCGCCGCTCCGGGTCCGGCTCGTTCAGCGCCGCCAGGTAGCGGTCGACGGCGGCGGTCACGGTGCTGGTGCTGGTGGTGTCGAGGGTCTGCGTCACGGGGTCCTCCGGGGGTGCGGGCGGCGGGCTCGCCGCTGCCGCACACGCTCGCGGCCGGCGGCCGGCCGGTCGATGACCTCCGGGGTCGTGCGGTTCGGTCACCCCCCGCCCGCTCAGGCGGTGCGGCGCCGCCGGGCGACCTCGGCGAGCGCGACGGCCGCTGCGATCCCGGCGTTCAGCGACTCGGTGCCGCCGGCCATCGGGATCGACACGGTGAGGTCGCAGGAGGCCTCGACCAGCCGGCCCAGGCCGTCCCCCTCGCTGCCGACCACCACGACCAGCGGCCCGGTCGCGAGCTCGAGGTCGTCGATGGAGGTGGCCCCGCCGCCGGCCAGCCCGACGGCGAACAGGCCCGCGTCGCGGTACGCCTTGAGGGTCCGCGCGAGGTTGGTGCAGCGAGCCACCGGGAGCCGCGCCGCCGCGCCCGCCGAGGTCCGCCACGCCGCCGCGGTCATGCCGGCAGCGCGCCGCTCGGGCACCAGCACGCCCTGCGCGCCGAACGCCGCCGCCGAGCGCACGACCGCGCCGAGGTTGCGCGGGTCGGTGACGCCGTCCAGGGCGACGACCAGCGGCAGGTCGGCGTCGAGCGCACGGGCGAGCAGGTCGTCGGCGTGCAGGTACTCGTACGGCGGGACCTGCAGGGCGATGCCCTGGTGCAGCGCGCCGCCGGTCATCTTGTCCATCTGCGGGCGGGTCATCTCCAGCAGCGCGATGCCGGCCTTGCCGGCGATCGCCACCGCCTCGGTCATCCGCTCGTCGGCCGAGGTGCCCAGCGCGACGTAGAGCGCGGTAGCCGGGACCTGGGCCCGCAGGGCCTCGAGCACGGGGTTGCGGCCGACGACGGTCTCCGGCGCCTCCTCCCCGGCCCGCCGCGCCCCGCGCGGGCCGGCAGCACGGTCGACCGGCCGGCCGGACCCGGGGTTGGCGCCGTCCGAGCCACGGGCCGAGCGCTTGGCGGCGGCCGCCGCCTTGCGGGCGGCCGGGTGGTGCGGGCGCGCCGAGGCGGGCGGCGTCGGGCCACGGCCCTCGAGCTTCTGCTTGCCCTGCCCGCCGGAGCCCAGCGCGGCGCCCTTGCGGTGCGAGCCGGACTTGCCTGCCCGGCCGCCCTGCCCGCCCTTGGCGATGCCCGCGCGGGGCTTGCCGGTCATCGGGGAGTGTCCATCGGGTGTCCCATCATCAGGTCGCCGGGCTCGTCGAGGCCGGCGTCACGGGGCCAGCCGCCAGCGCACGCCGGCGGCGGTGTCCTCGAGCACGATCCCGGCGGTCGCCAGGCGGTCGCGCAGCGCGTCGGCCTGCGCCCAGTCCTTGCGCGCCCGGGCGTCGGCGCGGGCCTCGACCGCCAGCGCGACGAGCGCGTCGACGACCGGGGCGAGCTCGCCGCCGGAGGACGACGGCCACTGCGAGACGGGGTCGAGGGCGAGCACGGTCAGCATCCGCCGGACGGCCGCGAGCGTGCCGGCGAGGGCGGGCAGGTCGCCCGCGGCCAGCAGGGCGTTGCCGGCGCGCACGCCTGCGTGGACGACGGCCAGGGCCTGCGGCACGCCGAGGTCGTCGTCGAGCGCGGCCGCGAACTCCTCCCACGACGCCTTGCCGAGGGCCTCGTCGGCCGGCGTGTCCGCCACCGCGTCGCTCGCGTTGCGCACGAAGGTCTCGATGCGGCCGTACGCCGCCTCGGCCTCGGGCAGCGTCGAGGCCGACCACTCCAGCGGCGAGCGGTAGTGGCCCGCGCCGAGCGCGTAGCGCAGCACCTGCGGCCGGGTCGTCTCCAGCACCTCGACGACCGACGTGGCGACGCCCCTGCTCTTGCTCATCTTCTCGCCGCCGGTGGTCACCAGCCCGTGGTGCAGCCAGTGGCGGGCGAAGGCGTGGCCGGCGCAGGTGGACTGGGCGACCTCGTTCTCGTGGTGGGGGAAGACGAGGTCCACGCCCCCCGCGTGCAGGTCGAACTGCTCGCCGAGGTGCTCGACCGCCATCGCCGAGCACTCGATGTGCCAGCCGGGACGGCCGGGGCCCCAGGGCGACGGCCAGCTCGGCTCGCCCGGCTTGGCGGCCTTCCACAGCGCGAAGTCGAGCGGGTCGCGCTTGACGCCCGTGTGCCCGTGCGCCACGGCCTTCTCGCTGGCCCGCAGCGCGTCGGGCGACTGGCCCGACAGGGCGCCGTAGGTCGGCACGCTGCGCACCGACAGGTAGACGTCGCCCCCGGAGGCGTACGCGTGGCCGCGCTCGATGATCCGCTCCACCAGCGCGACGATCGCCGGGATGCTCCCGGTGACCCGCGGCGTCGCGGTCGGCGGCAGGACCTGGACGGCGTCGTACGCCCGCTCGAACGCGCGCTCCTGGCGGGTGGCGAGCGCCCACCACGGCTCGTCGTCGTGCGAGGCGTCGTGAATGATCTTGTCGTCGACGTCGGTGACGTTGCGGACGAAGGTGACCTCGAGGCCGCGCTCGCGCAGCCAGCGGTGCAGGACGTCGAGCGCGACGGCGCTGCGCACGTGGCCGACGTGGGGCGCGGCCTGCACCGTGGGCCCGCAGACGTAGACGCCGGCCCGGCCGGGCACCAGCGGCACGAACGGCCGCACCGACCGGGTGGCGGTGTCGTGCAGGCGCAGGGTCACGCTCGCCAGGCTACCGGCGGCAGGCCCTCAGACCGGGGCGACGACCAGCGCGGTCGCGAGCGCGGCGACGCCCTCGCCCCGCCCGGTCAGGCCGAGCCCGTCGGTCGTCGTCGCGCTCAGCGAGACGGGCGCGCCGACGGCGGCGCTGAGCGCGGCCTGCGCCTCGGCCCGGCGGGGCCCGATCCTGGGCCGGTTGCCGACGACCTGCACCGCGACGTTGCCCACCTCGAACCCGGCCGCCCGCACCCGGCGGGCCGTCTCGGCGAGCAGGGCGGCCCCGGCGGCGCCGGCCCATTGCGGCTCCGCGGTGCCGAAGTTGCTGCCGAGGTCGCCCAGGCCCGCGGCGGACAGCAGCGCGTCGCAGGCGGCGTGGGCGGCGACGTCGCCGTCGGAGTGGCCGGCCAGCCCGTCGGCGCCCTCCCACAGCAGACCGGCCAGCCAGCACGGCCGCCCGGCCTCGTACGGGTGGACGTCGGTGCCGATGCCGGTGCGGGGCAGGCTCACGAGCCGGTCCGGGCAGCAGACGGCCCCGCCGTCGCAGCGCGGGGCTGCGGGGCGGGGCCGGTCGTGCGCTCGCTCAGGGGGCTGCGTCCTCAGCTGGCCAGGACGTCGTCGAGCATGGCCTCGGCCTTGTCCTCGTTGGTGCCCTCGGCGAGCGCGAGCTCGGACACCAGGATCTGGCGGGCCTTGGAGAGCATGCGCTTCTCGCCGGCCGACAGGCCCCGCTCCTTGTCGCGGCGCCAGAGGTCGCGCACGACCTCGCCGACCTTGTTGATGTCGCCGGAGGCGAGCTTCTCGAGGTTGGCCTTGTAGCGGCGCGACCAGTTGGTGGGCTCCTCGACCGCGGGAGCGCGCAGGACCTCGAACACCTTGTCGAGCCCCGCCTGCCCGACCACGTCGCGCACGCCGACGAACTCGGCGTTGTCGGCGGGGACCCGGACGGTCAGGTCGCCCTGGGCGACCTTGAGGACGAGGTAGATCTTGTCCTCGCCCTTGATGGTGCGGGTCTCGATGGCCTCGATGAGCGCTGCCCCGTGGTGGGGGTAGACGACGGTCTCGCCGACCTGGAACGTCATGTGTGGTGGACCCCTCTCGCAGGACACGAGGGTAACACGGCGCTCCCCCACCCCCTCGCCGATCGGTGCAGGTCAGAGGGGGTGAGCGGTTCGATCACGGGCTTGACAGGAGGCCCCGCGGGGTGCACGCGCCCCCGGGGGGCGCGCGCGGCGGTGGTCTGGGACCGTGTCCGGGTGGCCCCCGACGACCCCCGGCAGGACGGGTCCGGGCCGCCCGTGGCGCAGGCGCCCGACGACGCCCGCGACCTGTTCCGCGACGTCGCTGCCCTGCACCGCGAGCGCCGGGCGGCCCGTCGCCGCGACCGCTGGCGCCGGTGGCTCGGCCTCGGGGGCGGCCGGGGGGCGGGTCCGGGCGCCCCGCCGCGCCTGGTGTCCGGACGGATCGTGGTCGCCGTGCTCCTCGTCGTCGCCGGGGTCGCCTCCCTGCCGGTGCTGCTGCAGCCCGGCACGCCGGCGACGCCGCCCTCCCGGCCCCTCGCCAGCCCCGTGACCCCGCCCGGCGAGGTGGGGGGCCTGCTGCCCGAGGCCGCCCTGTCGACCCCGGGCGGCGACACGACTACGCGGCAGCTGCCCCGGCCCGGTGCGCTGCTGCTCGCGCCCGTGCCCTGCGAGGGCCCCTGCCAGGTCGCGGTCAGCGAGGCCGTGAGCCAGCTGCGGCAGGCCACCCGGGCTCTGCGGGTCGTGACGCCGCGCGCGGCCGACCCGGAGGCCCGGGTGTCCGACGCCCTGCGGGTCGGGCCCGCCCGCGGCCTCGCCACCAGCGGCGTGGACGTGGACGGCGTGCTCGCGCGGGCCTACCGGGCGACGGGGCTGACGGTCGTGACGACCGGGCCGGACGGGGTGGTTCTCGACGTCACGCGCGACGTGGTCCCCGGCCGGCGCCTGGACCAGGAGGTCGCCCGGCTGCTCGACAGCAGCAGCTAGACCCGGTGGCGCAGCAGGGCGACGTACAGCGTCAGCCCGGGGCCGAAGGCCATCGCCACGACGTGGTCGCCGTCGGCGAGCGGCCGCTGCTCCTGCAGGCGCTCCAGGACGAGCAGCACCGTCGCGCTGGAGCAGTTGCCGACGTCGTCCAGCACGTCGTACGACGGGGCCAGGTCCTCCTCGGCGAGGTCGAGGACCTCGCCCACCACCTCCACGATCCGGCGCCCGCCGGGGTGGATCGCCCAGCCCGCGACGTCGGGCACCCGCAGCCCGTGGTCGGCCAGCAGCGCCTCCACGACGGGGCGGGCGTGCCGCGCGAGCACGTCGGGGACGGCCGCCGACAGGCCCATCTTGAAGCCGAGGTCCGTGACGTCCCAGGTCATGAGGTCGGCCGTGGCCACGTCGGTGCGGGCGGCGACGTCGACGACCTCGAGGCCCGGCGCGTCGGGCTGCAGGACGACCGCGGCGGCCGCGTCGCTGAACAGCGCGTGGGCCACCATCTGCTGGAGGTCGTCCGACGTCGGCCGGCCGCTGCGGGCGGACTCCGTCGCCGGCTGCACGTGCAGGCTGGTGAGCTCCAGGCACAGCAGCACCGAGGGCCGACCGCGGGCGGCGGTGTAGTCGGCGACCGCGCCGAGGCCGGGCAGCGCCGCGTAGCAGCCCATGTGGCCGATGTGCAGGCGCTGCACGGCGTCGGTCATGCCGAGGTCGCGGCCGAGCAGGATGTCCAGGCCCGGGGTCACGTAGCCGGTGCAGCTCACGACGGCGAACAGGCCGACGTCGGCCGGCTCGAGCCCCGCGCCGTCGAGCGCCGCGCCGACCGCCTCCTTGCCCAGTGGCAGCGCCTCGGCCAGGTAGCGCTGCATCCGGGCGCCGGTGCCCCAGGAGGAGATGTCCTCCTGGGTCGGGTCGACGACGCCGCGCCGGGTGGTGATGCCGGAGCGCTTCCACACCGTGCGGGCGACGCGGTCGTCGGCGTAGTGGTCCTTGAAGTAGCCGTCCCACAGGCCCTGCTGGTCCATCGGCGCGGGCAGGGCGTGACCGCGCCCGGTCAGGTTCGCGGTGCTCACGTCGACTCCTCGGAGGGGCTGGCGGTCTTGCGCCCGGCGGCCTGGAACAGGCCGGCGGTGGAGCGGGTGGGCAACATGCGCACTTCCTCCCGCCTACCCGCCAGCCAGGCCAGGTAGTCGACGGCGGAGGGGCGCAGCCCGGTGAGGTGCAGCGCGACGCCGCCCTGCGCGGCCAGCCGCACGAGCTCGGCGCGGTCGACGAACAGCGCGGGGTCGTGCAGGCGCCGCGGCGGCCCGGCGGGCAGCCGCTCGGCGATCGTCACGGAGGAGAACCGCCCCCACCAGGTGCGCGCGATGGTGTCGATGACCAGCGTGCCGCCCGGCCGCAGCACCCGGCAGGCCTCCGACACGGCCGCGGCGAGGTCGGGGACGTGCTCGAGCACCTCCCCGGCCACGACGACGTCGGCGACCGCGTCGCCGAGCGGCAGGCGCTGGGCGTCGCCGCGCAGGGGCTGCACGCCGTGCTCGCGCGCGAGCGGGGTGGCGGTCGGCGACAGGTCCACCCCCACGTGCCGGTGGCCCAGGGCGGCGACGTGCGGCGCGAGCAGGCCGCCGCCGCAGGCCACGTCCACGAGCACGCTGCCCTCGCGGCTCGCCGGCGGGACCAGCCGCGCGCGCGCCGCGTTGATCCAGTGCAGCATCGCGAAGCGGCCGCGCAGGTCCCACCAGCTGCCCACGAGGTCGTCGTACTGCCGAGGGTCGTTGCGGGCCCGGACGGGTGCGGTCACGCGGGTCTGCCTCCGGGAGTCGCCTGGGCGGGTGCCAGCGCCACCCTGCCAGGCTGGGCGCGTGACCACCGTCGCCGCTCTCACCCGCGCCTGCCACCCGGAGCCGGCGCTGGCCGTGACCGCCATCGCGGCCGGCCTGGCCCACGGCGCCGGCGCACCGGTGCCCGGTGTCGCCGCCGCCTTCCTGTCCGGGCAGCTGCTCACCGGCTGGAGCAACGACTGGATCGACCGCGAGCGCGACCGCCGGTCCGGGCGCGCGGACAAGCCGGTCGTCAGCGGCCGGCTGAGCCCCGCCACGCTGGGCCGGGCCGCCCTCGCCGCCGCAGCCGCCTGCGTCCCGCTGTCCCTGGCGCTCGGCCCGCCTGCCGGCGCCGCGCACCTCGTGGCGGTCGCCTCCGCGCTGTCGTACAACGCCGGCCTCAAGGCGGGCCCGCTGTCGTTCGCGCCGTACGCCCTGTCGTTCGGGCTGCTCCCGCACGTCGTCACGCTGGCGGCGCCGGCAGGGCGGACGGCGCCGGCCTGGGCGAGCGCCGCCGGCGCGCTGCTGGGCGTGGGGGCGCACCTGGCCAACGCGCTGCCCGACCTCGAGGACGACGTGGCCACGGGGGTGCGCGGGCTGCCGCACCGCCTCGGCCGCGGGCCGTCCACAGGGCTGATGGCCGGCCTGCTGCTCACCGCCACCGGGCTGCTGGCGTACGGGCCGGGGGACCCCGGGCGCGCGGGTGGGGCCGCGATCACCGTCGCGGGCGGGCTCACCGCCGGCGGGCTGGTGCTGGCGCGGCGGCCGGGCTCGCGCGCCGCCTTCCTCGCCTCCGTCGCGGTCGCGGTGGTGGACGTCGCGCTGCTCGTGGCCCGCGGTGCGGCGCTCTCCCGGGGCTGAGACACTGGGCCGGTGCCCGGACGCCCGCCCCTGACCTCGCGCTGGGCCCTCGCGCTCGCCGCCGGGCTCCTCGTCAGCGGCTGCGGCACCACCGTGGCGGCCACCCCGGCGTCGGTGAGCCGCGGGCTGCACGGGATCGAGCCCGACCGCCCCGCCGTCCGGCCGGACTTCACGCTGACCGACACCGCGGGCGCGCCGTACGCCTTCGGGGAGCAGACCGGCGGGCGCCCGACGCTGCTGTTCTTCGGCTACACCAGCTGCCCCGACGAGTGCTACACCGCGATGGCCGACATCACGGCGGCGCTGCGCACCAGCACCGCCGCCCTGCGCGAGCAGACCCGCGTCGTGTTCGTCACCACCGACCCCGCCCGCGACGACGGCCCGCGGCTGCGCCGGTGGCTCGACAAGTACTCCACGGACTACGTCGGCCTCACCGGCACGCCGGAGCAGGTCGAGGAGGCGCAGCAGGCCGTCGGCACGCCCGTCGCGACCAGGGCGGGGCCGATCCCGACGCTGCCGGGCCGGCCGGCGGAGCACACCCACGCGCCGGGCACGGCCGCCCACACCCACGACAGCCCGCTCGGATACGGTGTCGACCACTCATCGCTGATCTTCGCGTACGACGCCTCGGACCACCTGCCCGTGCTGTACCCCGGGGGCAGCAGCCCCGCCGACATCGCTGCGGACCTGCCGGTCCTCGCTCGCAAGGAGACGCCGTGAGCCTTCCCCGCCGCCCGCTCGCCCGGGTCGCCGCCTCGGCGTGCGCCCTGCTCGTCCTCACCGGCTGCGGGACGGGGCTGCGGGCGCAGACCTACCTCGAGAAGTCGACCGCCGAGGCGACCAACGACGCCGTCGGCTTCCTCGCCGTGCGCGGGTTCGCCGTCCTCGGCCCCACCACCGGCACCACCTGGCCGGCGGGCAGCAGCGCCCCGGTGAAGATCACCCTCGTCAACGAGAGCGGCGAGGAGGACCGGCTGCTGTCGGCCAGCTCCCCCGCCGCCGCCTCGGTCGGCGTCGTGGGCCCGCCGCTGACGGTCCCGCCGCTCGGCGTCTCCGACCCGGCGTCGGGCCTGGTGCTGCAGGGCCTGACCCGCGAGCTGCCCGGTGGCTCGTACGTCGAGGTGACGCTGTCCTTCGAGCGCAACGGCAGCAAGACCATGCTCGTGCCCGTGATGATCGTCCCGATGCAGGTGGAGCGCGAGGACCACCACTACGAGGTCGCCGAGACCGACAGCGCCGGCGACCCGATCGTCGAGGAGGGCGCCGCGCAGGAGGGCGACAACGTCGTCGACGACGAGGCCAACCCGGCCGGCGACAACACCCAGGACCCGCCCGTCTCGGAGTAGCCGCCCCGCCGGCCCGTCGGCACGGTCCTGTCGGCACCGATCTGTCGGGGGGCGCGGTTAGCGTCCGCCCCATGGCCAAGCCCGCGACCTCGCGACCCTCGCACCGCTGCAGCGAGTGCGGCCTGACCGTCGCCAAGTGGGTCGGCCAGTGCCCGGAGTGCCAGGCCTGGGGCTCGATCAGCGAGACCGCCCTGACCGCGGCCCCGGCCCGGGCGGCCCCCGGCGCCGTCAGCGCCCCCGCTCGGCGCATCGCCGACGTCGACGTCGAGGCCGCCCGCGCGCGGCCCACCGGTGTCGACGAGCTCGACCGGGTGCTCGGCGGCGGTCTGGTCCCCGGCGCGGTGGTGCTGCTCGCGGGCGAGCCGGGCGTCGGCAAGAGCACGCTGCTGCTGTCGGTGGCCACCAGGGCCGCCCGGGAGGGCGCCCCGACCCTGTACGTCACGGGCGAGGAGTCGGCCGCGCAGGTGCGTCTGCGGGCAGGCCGCACCGACGCGCTCGACCCCCACCTGTGGCTCGCGGCCGAGACCGACCTCGGCGCGGTGCTGTCCCACGTCGATGCCGTGCAGCCGGGGCTGCTGGTCGTCGACAGCGTGCAGACCATCGCCAGCAGCGCGGTCGACGGCGGGGCCGGCGGGGTCACGCAGATCCGGGCCGTGACCGCCGCGCTCATCGCGGTGGCCAAGGAGCGCGGCATCGCGACGGTGCTGGTCGGCCACGTCACCAAGGACGGCGGCATCGCCGGGCCGCGCCTGCTCGAGCACCTCGTCGACGTCGTCCTGCAGTTCGAGGGCGACCGGCACTCCGCCCTGCGGATGGTGCGGGCGGTGAAGAACCGCTTCGGCCCGGCCGACGAGGTCGGCTGCTTCCTGCTCGGCGACGGCGGCATCGAGGGCCTGGCCGACCCGTCCGGGCTGTTCCTCACCCGGCGCCCCGACCCGGTGCCCGGCACCTGCGTGACCATCACCGTCGAGGGCCGGCGCCCCATGCCCGCCGAGGTGCAGGCGCTCGTCGACCGCTCGCAGGTGCCCAACCCGCGCCGCGCCGTGTCCGGGCTCGACAGCAGCCGGGTGGCGATGGTGCTGGCGGTGCTGTCCAGCCGGGTGCGGATCCGGCTCGCGGAGCACGACGTCTACGCGGCGACGTCGGGCGGCGTCCGCCTCACCGAGCCCGCCGCAGACCTGGCCGTCGCGCTCGCCGTCGGCAGCGCCCGCCTCGACGAGCCGCTGCCGCCCGACGTCGTGGCGATCGGCGAGGTGGGCCTGTCCGGCGACGTGCGGCCGGTGGCGGGCGTCGGCCGGCGGCTCGCGGAGGCCCGGCGCCTGGGCTTCACCCGTGCGCTCGTGCCCGTGGGCTGGGGCGGCTCGGCGCCGGCGGGGCTGCAGGTGGTGGAGGTGGCCGACGTCGCCGGCGCGCTCGCCGCCGTGTCCCGGATGCCGCTGCTCCCGGCCCCGCCCGCCCCGCCGCCGGTCCCCGCTCCCCCCGCGCTGCGCGCGGTGCGCGGCACGTCGGGTCACGGATCGGGACCGGGACGTGACCGGTCACGTCCCGCGCCCCGTCCCGCCGCTCCCTAGACTGCCGCTGCGCCACACAGGAGGAGGGCACGTGCCGACGACGGACGAGCTGCTGCGCAGCGTGCTCGTCTCCGTCGCCCCGGGCACCCCACTCCGCGACGGGCTCGAGCGCATCCTGCGCGGCAACACCGGCGGGCTCATCGTGCTCGGTCACGACCGCGCCGTCGAGGCCCTGTGCACCGGCGGCTTCAACCTCGACGTCGACTTCTCGGCGACCCGGGTGCGCGAGCTGTGCAAGATGGACGGCGGGCTGGTCATCACCAGCGACCTGCAGCGCATCGTCCGCGCCGGCGTGCAGTTCGTCCCGGACTCCTCGATCGAGACCACGGAGACCGGCACCCGGCACCGCACCGCCGAGCGGGTGGCCAAGCAGACCGGCTTCCCGGTCATCTCGGTCAGCCAGTCGATGCGGATCATCGCGCTGTACGTCGGCGGCCGCCGCTACGTGCTCGACGACAGCTCGGCCATCCTGTCGCGCGCCAACCAGGCCCTCGCGACCCTCGAGCGCTACAAGATGCGCCTCGACGAGGTCGCCGGCACCCTGTCGGCCCTGGAGATCGAGGACCTCGTGACGGTCCGCGACGCCATGACGGTCAGCCAGCGCCTCGAGCGCGTGCGGCGCATCGCCACCGAGATCGGCGGCTACGTCGTCGAGCTCGGCACCGACGGCCGGCTGCTCAGCCTGCAGCTCGAGGAGCTCATGGCCGGCGTCGAGGCCGAGCGCCAGCTGGTGGTGCGCGACTACCTCGTGGTCGGCTCCGGCAAGCGGCAGCGCACGGTCGACGACGCCCTCGACGAGCTCGACGCCCTGTCCGACCAGGCGCTGCTCGACCTGTCCACGGTCGCCCGCGCCTTCGGCTACCCGAGCGGCGCCGACGCCCTCGAGGTGCCGGTCAGCCCCCGCGGCTACCGGCTGCTGGCCAAGGTGCCCCGGCTGCCGTCCCTGGTCGTGGACCGGCTGGTCGAGCACTTCGGCGGCCTGCAGCAGCTGCTCGCGGCGGGCATCGACGACCTGCAGGTCGTGGACGGGGTGGGCGACACCCGCGCCCGCAGCGTCCGCGAGGGCCTGTCCCGCCTGGCGGAGACGTCGATCCTCGAGCGCTACGTCTAGCCGCGCGCCGTCCTAGGGGCCGACGGTGAAGACGGCGCCCTCCACCACGAGCTCCCCCACCCGGCCGACCAGCCGGTAGGTGCCGGGCTGGATGCGCTCCGCGTCGCCCCGGCAGCCGGGCCGGCTGCGGCGGCCGTCCCAGGACACCGTGGCCGCCTTGGCGTCGTCGGGGGCCAGCGTGGTCACGCCGGGCCGGCCCTTGCCACCGCAGTCGTCGCTGGACCAGATCCGGTCGCTGCCCGAGCGCACCTGCAGCTCGACGCTGCCGGCGCCGATGCCGCGCCGGCAGGGGACGTCGCTGCTGTTCGCGATGCGCAGCGTGAGCTCGGGCCGGGAGCCGAGCTCGTAGAGGTCCTCGTCGGTGTCGGCCGACACCGACAGGTCGGCGTCGGTGCAGTCCGCAAGCCCCGCAGGGGTCGGCCGGGGCGTGGCCGGGGTGGCCGGCGCCGCGGACGGCGTGGCTGCCGGGACGGGCGACGACGGGCCCGGCGCGGCGGACGGCGGGAGGGCGGCCGAGGACGGCGTGAGGCTCTCCGCGGTCGGCTCGGCGTCGTCGCCGCCGGTGCACTGGCTGAGCAGGAACAGCAGGACCAGCAGGCCGAGCACGAGCGCGGCACGACGCCGCCAGTAGACCGAGGACGGGAGCGGACCGACCGGTGACAGGTGCACTCCCATCGGCCCGAGACTAGTCGCCGTGGCAGGCTCGCCCGGTGCTCGCGCCCCCGCCGGAGCCGCTCTGGCGGACGCTGACCACCTGGTACGCCACCGCCGCCCGCGACCTGCCGTGGCGCGCGGCCGGCACCTCCCCGTGGGCCGTGCTGGTCAGCGAGGTGATGCTGCAGCAGACCCCGGTCGCGCGGGTCCTGCCCGTGTACGAGGAGTGGGTCGCCCGCTGGCCGCGTCCGGCCGACCTGGCCGCGCAGGCGCCGGGCGAGGCCGTACGGGCCTGGGGACGCCTGGGCTACCCCCGCCGGGCGCTGCGCCTGCACGCAGCCGCGACGGAGGTCGTGGAGCGGCACGGCGGCGCGCTCCCGGTCACGGTTCCGGAGCTGCTGGCCCTGCCCGGGGTGGGCGACTACACCGCCCGGGCCGTCGCCGCCTTCGCCCTGCGCCAGCGGCACCCCGTCGTCGACACCAACGTGCGGCGGGTCGTCGCCCGGGCGGTCGAGGGCGTCGCCGACGCCCCGGTCACCCGCCGCGACCTCGCCACCGTGCTGGAGCTGCTGCCGGAGGAGGGCGAGGCCGCCGCGACGGCCTCGGTCGCGGTCATGGAGCTCGGGGCGCTCGTCTGCACCGCGCGCTCCCCCCGGTGCCCCGCCTGCCCCCTGCTGGACCGCTGCGCCTGGGTGCTGGCCGGTCGGCCCGCGCTCGACGCCCCCGTACGACGACCGCAGTCGTGGGCGGGCAGCGACCGGCAGGTGCGCGGCCGCCTGCTCGGCGTCCTGCGCGACAGCCCGGGGCCGGTGGCCGCCGACCTGCTGGCGCAGGTGTGGGACGAGCCCGTGCAGCGGGCGCGGGCCCTGGACGGGCTGGTCGCCGACGGACTGGTGGACCCGCTGCCGGACGGGACGTACGCGCTGCCGGGCTGAGGGCCCCTGCGACGCCGACGGGCGGCCGCCCCCGGAGGGAGCGGCCGCCCGAGGCGGTCGTGCAGAGGTGCTACTCGCTGGCGCGCTTGGTGAGGTCGGCCGGCGGCGCGTCGGGCACGGCGACCGGCTTGGGCTCGCCGCGGAAGGTGAACTTCTGCTCCTCGCCCTCACCCTCGACGTCGACCACGACGATCTGGCCGCCGCTGATCGTGCCGTACAGGATCTGCTCGGACAGCACGTCCTCGAGCTCCCGCTGGATGGTGCGGCGCAGCGGCCGGGCACCGAGGACCGGGTCGTAGCCCTTCTTGGCGAGCAGGGCCTTGGCGGCGGTCGTGACCTCCAGGCCCATGTCGCGGTTCTTCATCTGCCCGTCGACGCGGGCCAGCATGAGGTCGACGATCGTGACGATCTCGCTCTCGGACAGCTGGTGGAACACCACGATGTCGTCGATGCGGTTGAGGAACTCCGGCCGGAAGTGCTGCTTGAGCTCGTCCTGCACCTTGGTCTTCATGCGCTCGTAGGCGCCCTGGGTGTCCTGGTCCTTGGAGAAGCCCAGGTTGAAGCCCTTGGAGATGTCCCGCGTGCCGAGGTTGCTGGTCATGATGATGACGGTGTTCTTGAAGTCCACCGCGCGGCCCTGCGAGTCGGTCAGGCGACCGTCCTCGAGGATCTGCAGGAGCGTGTTGAACACGTCCGGGTGGGCCTTCTCGACCTCGTCGAACAGCACGACCGAGAACGGCTTGCGGCGCACCTTCTCGGTGAGCTGGCCGCCCTCCTCGTAGCCGACGTAGCCGGGGGGCGAGCCGACGAGGCGGGAGACGGTGTGCTTCTCCATGAACTCGCTCATGTCGAGCAGGATCAGGGAGTCCTCGTCGCCGAACAGGAACTCCGCCAGCGTCTTGGACAGCTCGGTCTTCCCCACGCCGGACGGGCCGGCGAAGATGAACGAGCCACCGGGGCGCTTGGGGTCCGCCAGGCCGGCGCGGGTGCGCCGGATCGCCTGGGAGACGGCCTTGATGGCCTGCTCCTGGCCGATGACGCGCTTGTGGAGCTCGTCCTCCATGCGCAGCAGGCGGGCGGTCTCGGCCTCGGTGAGCCGGACGGCGGGGATGCCGGTCCAGATCTCGAGGACCTCGGCGATCTCCTCGTCGCCGACCTCGGCGACGACGTCCATGTCGCCGGCCTTCCACTCCTTCTCGCGCTGCGCCTTCTCGCCGAGCAGGGTCTTCTCGCGGTCGCGCAGGGACGCGGCCTTCTCGAAGTCCTGCGCGTCGATCGCCGACTCCTTGTCGCGGCGGACGCCGGCGATCTTCTCGTCGAACTCGCGCAGGTCCGGCGGCGCGGTCATCCGGCGGATGCGCATGCGCGAGCCGGCCTCGTCGATGAGGTCGATGGCCTTGTCGGGCAGGAACCGGTCGGAGATGTAGCGGTCGGCCAGCGTGGCCGCCGCGACCAGAGCCGCGTCAGTGATCGAGATGCGGTGGTGGGCCTCGTACCGGTCGCGCAGGCCCTTGAGGATCTCGATGGTGTGGGCCAGGGACGGCTCGCCGACCTGGATGGGCTGGAAGCGGCGCTCGAGCGCGGCGTCCTTCTCCAGGTGCTTGCGGTACTCGTCCAGCGTCGTCGCGCCGATGGTCTGCAGCTCGCCGCGGGCCAGCATCGGCTTGAGGATGCTCGCCGCGTCGATCGCGCCCTCGGCGGCACCCGCACCGACGAGCGTGTGGATCTCGTCGATGAACAGGATGATGTCGCCGCGGGTGCGGATCTCCTTGAGCACCTTCTTCAGGCGCTCCTCGAAGTCACCGCGGTAGCGGCTGCCGGCGACCAGGGCGCCGAGGTCGAGGGTGTAGAGCTGCTTGTCCTTGAGCGTCTCGGGGACCTCGCCCTTGATGATCGCCTGGGCCAGGCCCTCGACGACGGCGGTCTTGCCCACACCGGGCTCGCCGATCAGGACCGGGTTGTTCTTGGTGCGGCGCGACAGGACCTGCATGACGCGCTCGATCTCCTTCTCGCGCCCGATGACCGGGTCGAGCTTGGACTCGCGCGCGGCCTGCGTCAGGTTGCGGCCGAACTGGTCGAGCACCAGCGAGGTCGAGGGCGTGCCCTCGGCCGGGCCGCCGGTCGGCGACGCCGCGGCCTCCTTGCCCTGGTAGCCCGACAGGAGCTGGATGACCTGCTGGCGCACGCGGTTGAGGTCGGCGCCCAGCTTGACGAGGACCTGGGCGGCGACGCCCTCGCCCTCGCGGATCAGGCCGAGCAGGATGTGCTCGGTCCCGATGTAGTTGTGGCCGAGCTGCAGCGCCTCGCGCAGGCTCAGCTCGAGCACCTTCTTGGCGCGCGGCGTGAAGGGGATGTGGCCGGAGGGGGCCTGCTGGCCCTGGCCGATGATCTCCTCGACCTGGCTGCGGACGCCCTCGAGGGAGATGCCGAGGGACTCCAGCGCCTTCGCGGCGACGCCCTCGCCCTCGTGGATGAGGCCGAGCAGGATGTGCTCGGTCCCGATGTAGTTGTGGTTGAGCATCCGGGCCTCTTCCTGGGCCAGGACGACCACGCGGCGGGCTCGGTCGGTGAAACGCTCGAACATCTGATCGCTCCTCACGGGGCGGGGACCGGGACGCGCCCTACCACCCGCACAGTAGTCCCGGGACCCGCACCGCGTCGGGTGAGCGTCGCGGCCCCGGAGCCTGCCGTCGGCGGCACCGCCGGCAGGTCTGCTCTCGTCGTACTGGCTGTACTGCGGATCGGCCGGTGAGCCGCGCTGCTGTACGTCTGGTCTCAACGACGCTGCGTGCCTGCCCCTTCCCGGCACCTGCACGCGCGGATTGCGCTCACGGCGTACGCGGGTGGACAGCACGGCGGCCCGCCCCCCCGGGCAGGGGGACGGGCCGCGGGCGTGCCGGGCGGGAGCGCTAGTGAGCGGCCTCGTACGCCGCCACGACCGCGCCGGACAGCCGGCCGCGCTCGGACACGGTGTGCCCGTTGGCGCGGGCCCACTCGCGGATCTCCTGGACGTGCTCCTTGCCGCCGCCGCCGCTGCTGGCGGCCTTGGGCCGGGCCGGGCCCTTGCGGGCGCCGCCGGAGGCGGGCGAGCGGCCGGCCCGCCGGGCCGCACCGACGTAGGGCGCGAACGCGTCGCGCAGGGCGCTGGCGTGGTCCTCGCAGGCGTCGATCTCGTAGGAGGCGCCGTCCAGGCCGAAGGCCACGGTCTCGACGCCCTCGACCTCGTCGTCGTGCAGGTCGCACACGAGCATCACTTGCACCTTCTGAGCCACAGGTCCCTGCTTCCTCGATGACAATGTGCAACGGGTCCGTTGCTGTCGTTGCCCTCCAGGAAAGCACCTCGGCGATCTTGCTGCAAATGCAAGCGCGGAGTAACCCCTGAATGTCACCCGTTTGCCCTCCGGAATGTCGTCAGACGGGGGCTGCCGGGCGCACGACCGGGAACAGGATCGTCTCGCGGATGGGTTGGCCGGTGAGCAGCATCACCAGCCGGTCGATGCCCATCCCCTGCCCGCCGGTCGGCGGCATCGCGTGCTCGAGCGCGAGCAGGAAGTCCGCATCGAGCTGCATCGCCTCGGGGTCGCCGCCCGCCGCCTTGACGCTCTGCTCCGTCAGGCGCCGGCGCTGCTCGACGGGGTCGACCAGCTCGGAGTAGCCGGTGGCCAGCTCGGTGCCGGCCACCACGAGGTCCCAGGCCTCGGCCAACCGGGGGTCGTCGCGGTGGTCGCGGGCCAGCGGGCGCGCCGACACGGGGTAGTCGCGGACGAAGGTCGGCTGCAGCAGGGTGTGCTCGACGAGCTTCTCGTACAGCTCCAGGACGACCTCGCCGGCGTCCCAGCCCGGCTGCAGCGCGACGTCGTGGCGCTCGGCCAGGGCGACGACCCGCTCGAGCGGGGTGCCGGCGTCGACCGTCTCGCCCACGGCCTCGGACACCAGGCCGTGCAGGGTCGCGCGGCGCCAGGGCTGCTCGAGGTCGATCTCGCCGCCCCGGCCGTCCGGGACCCGGGTGCGCCCCGTGCGGCGCGCCGCCTCGAGCACCATCTCGCGGGTCAGGTCGGCCACCGTGTCGTAGTCGCCGTACGCCTCGTAGAACTCCAGCATCGTGAACTCCGGCGAGTGGGTGGAGTCCACGCCCTCGTTGCGGAAGATGCGCCCGATCTCGAAGACCCGGTCGACCCCGCCGACGACCAGCCGCTTGAGGTAGAGCTCGATCGCGATGCGCAGCGTCATGTCGAGGTCGAGCGCGTTGAGGTGGGTGGCGAACGGCCGGGCCGCGGCGCCGCCGTGGACCGTCTGCAGGACGGGCGTCTCGACCTCGACGAAGCCGGCGCCGTGCAGCACGTCGCGCACGGCCCGTACGACGGCGGCGCGGTCGTGCAGCATGCGCCGGCTGTCGGCGTTGACGACCAGGTCGAGGTAGCGCTGGCGCAGGCGCAGCTCGGGGTCGGTGAGCCCGTGGTGCTTGTCGGGCAGCGGCCGCAGGGCCTTGCTGGTCAGCTGCCAGCCGGTGGCGAGCACCGACAGCTCGCCGCGCCGGCTGCTGATGACCTCGCCGGTGATCCCGACGTGGTCGCCGAGGTCGACGTCGGACTTCCACGCGGCGAGGCGGTCGGCGCCGACGCCGTCGAGGCTGACCATCACCTGCAGGGTCGCGTCGCCCTCCTGCAGGGTGGCGAAGCAGAGCTTGCCGCCGGTGCGGGACAGCACGACCCGGCCGGCGACGCCGACGACCTCGCCGCTCGCGGTGTCGGTCTCGAGGTCGCCGAAGCGCTCCCGCACCTGGGCCAGCGTCGCGGTGCGCGGGTAGCCCAGGGCGTACGGCGAGGTGCCGGTGCCGGACAGCCGGTCGTACTTCTCGCGGCGCACCCGGACCTGCTCGGGCAGCGCGGCATCGACGGGGGACGACGGGTCGGGGGCGCTCACCGGGGCGAGGTTAGCCGCGCCCCGGGGAGCGACCCGTCGTCGCGAGGCGTCCTACTTGACGCGGCCGACGTAGTAGCTCGAGGTGTAGAGGGTCTGCAGCTTGACGACGTCACCGGTCTTGGGGGCGACCCACCACTTGCCGGCGCCGGCGTAGATGCCCACGTGGTAGATCGAGCCGCGGTTGTGGATGAAGATGAGGTCGCCGGGGGCCTTGTCGGACTTGGCGAGGCGCTTGACGTACGTGGTGCTGTACTGGCCCTTGCTGCTGTGCGGCAGGGACTTGCCGAGCTTGCCGTAGACGTACTTCGTCAGGCCGCTGCAGTCGAACGAGCCGGGGCCGTCGGCGCCGTAGCGGTACGGGTCGCCCTTCTGCGCGGCGGCGATGGCGACGGCCTTGTTGCCGACGGCGTAGGCCGAGGCGGGCGCCGCGCCGAGGGTGGCGAACGTGCTGAGCAGCGAGACCAGCAGGGCCAGCAGCACCGCGAGGCGGCGGGCTGCGGACGTGCGGGTGGGCAGGGACGGCTGGGCAGACATGTGGGTCCTTCCCGGCGCCTGCGGGGTGAGCTGTCGGGTTCGGGCGGAGGCTGCCCGGTCGTGCGCTGCACGACTTCACCCCGAGGCCGCGGACGTGCCGCGACCGGTGGAGACCTGGGTCCCCCGCTCCTGCCCCCGTGGTCGATCGGAGGGACGCCCGTGGTGGTCGGGGGGCAGGACTCGGCGTCCGACCGGGCGTGATGATGTGTGAGGACGAGCCGCAGTGGGTAGGTCGGCCGCTCGATCGGGGACAGTAGCAGAGCGAGGACGAGCCGTCATCGCGCGGTGACGCAGCGTGCACGGACGGTCGCGGCGACGGCCCGGTCAGGCACCCAGCCGGGGCCGGGCCCGCAGGCCCGGCTGCCCGAGGTCGGCCCGCTCGCCGTCCGCACGCCCGGAGGCGACCGCCCGGCCGCTGACCCGGGTGCGGCCACCCGCGCCCCGCCAGCTGCCGCGCGCCTGCGACGACCTCGCGTAGAACTCGCGCACCCGCTCCCCCTTGGCCCGCAGGACCAGCTCGGCGGACGGGCCGGCCGGTGCGGGGCCGCCCGGCGCCTGGCCGCGGTCGGCCGCGAGGGCGCGCTCGCGGGCGCCGGCGAGCCGCTGCGCGACCGTGGCGACCCAGCCGTCGTAGTAGGACAGGCGCCAGGACACGGCGGGCACGCCCGCCCGCCGGTGCTCACCGGCGTCCAGCCGGCGCTGCGCGGCCGCGGTCATCTGCACGGCGAGGGAGGTCCAGAGCTGCTCGACGACGTCGAGGTCGGCGCGGTGGCCGAAGCCGAGGACGTAGGTGCTGTCGCTCGCGACGTTGACCAGGACGTCGTTGGACCGGGCCACGGCGACGTAGAGCAGGACGCGGTGGCGGTTGCCGCGCCGGCCGCGCTCGCCGACGTCGAGACGGTCCTGCTCGAGCGGCTCCTCCGGCCTGCGGTGCCGGTCGCGCTGGCGCGCGCGGGCCCGCTCGAGGTCGACGGCGTGGGCGGTCGCGAGCTGCTGGGCGCGCTCGACGAACGCCGCGGCCTCGTGCTCGTTGTCGGTGCCCTCGGCCTGGGCCAGCAGCTTGCCGACGAGGTCGACGACCCGGTCGGCGCGGCCGTCCCCCTGCGGAGCCGTCGTCACAGCGCCCCCACCCGCACGCGCTCCTGCCCGTAGTCGACCCGCAGCGCGAACGCGGCCTCCTCGCCCAGCACCGCCTGCACGAGCAGGAGCAGCACCGCCGGGAAGGGCGCGCCGTGCCCGCGGGACCGGCCGGCGAGCTCGCCGACGTGGTGGGCCAGCTCGTGGAGCAGCACCGTCTCGCGCAGGGCCCAGGGCTCGCCGTGCGGCGGCACCGGCAGGGCGATCGTGCCGGGCGCCTCCCAGTGGGCCCGCCGCGCCCCGCGCCGGACCCGCAGCCGCGGCGCCGGCAGCGCGGCCACCGCGGCCACGTCGGGCAGCGCGAGGACGGCGGCGCAGTAGCCCTCGGCGGCCGCGAGCGTGCCGAAGCGCCGCTCGGCCGGGAGCAGCACGCGGCTGCCCGCGACGACGGCCCGCGGCGCGCCCCGGCGGGCGGCGTCCAGCCGGGCGGCCCAGGCGTCCTCCGCGCGGTAGACCCGCGCGCGCTGGACGTCGCGGACGGCCACGTCCGGGGCAGGCGGTGCGGTCACCACGACGACGCTAGGCGAGCGGGCCGACAGCGGGCGCCGGCCCTGTGGACGGCTCAGGCGTTCTTCTCGAACACCAGCCGCAGCCCGACCAGGGTGAGGTCCGGCTCGTGGTGGTCGAGCGTCTCGCAGACGCCGAACATCAGGTGCGACAGGCCGCCGGTCGCGATCACCACCGGCCGCTCCCCCAGCTCGGCGGTGATCCGCCGGACCATGCCGTCGACCTGCCCGGCGAAGCCGTACAGCAGCCCCGACTGCAGGGCCTCCGCCGTCGTCTTGCCGATCACCGAGCGGGGCTCGACGAGCTCGACCTTGAACAGCCGCGCGGCGCGGGCGGCGAGCGCGTCCACGCTGATCTCGATGCCCGGCGCGAGCGCGCCGCCCAGGAACTCGCCCCGCGGCGAGACCACGTCGAAGTTGGTCGACGTGCCGAAGTCGACGACGACGGCCGGCCCGCCGTGCAGCGCGTACGCCGCCAGGGTGTTCACCACCCGGTCCGGCCCGACCTCGCGCGGGTTGTCGTAGAGCAGCGGGACGCCCGTGCGCACGCCCGGCCCGACCACGACCGTCGGCACGTCGGTGAAGTAGCGGTCGAACATCCCGCGCAGCTGGTCGAGCACGGCCGGCACGGTCGAGCAGACCGCCACCCCGTCGGGCGCGGGGTGGCCGGCGAGCAGGCCGCGGAACATCAGCGCGAGCTCGTCGGCGGTGACCCGCGGGTCGGTCTTGATCCGGTAGCTCTCGAACAGCTCGGGGCCGTCGAACAGCCCGAGCACGGTCTGGGTGTTGCCGACGTCGACGGTCAGGAGCACGCCGTCACCCCGTCGCGACCAGGTCGCCGCGGACGAGGCCGCTGCCCGGCAGCGCCTGCGCGGCGTCCGCGCCGGTCGCGACCACGCGGTTGTCGCCGTCCACGAACACCACGCGCGGCGTGCGCGTGCGCGCCTCGGCCTCCTCCATCTGCCCGTACGCGATGAGGATGACCAGGTCGCCGGGGTGCACGAGGTGGGCGGCCGCGCCGTTGATGCCGAGCACGCCGGAGCCGCGCTCGCCGGCGATGACGTACGTCTCGAGGCGCGCGCCGTTGGTCACGTCGACGATCGCCACCTTCTCGCCGGCGAGCAGGTCGGCGGCGTCCATGAGGTCCTCGTCGACGGTCACCGAGCCGACGTAGTGCAGGTCGGCCTGCGTGACGGTGGCGCGGTGGATCTTGCTGGTGAGCATGGTGCGGAGCATCTAGGCGGCCTTCCGGTCCAGGACGACGTTGTCGATGAGGCGGGTGGCGCCGACCCGGGCCGCGACGACGAGCAGGTCGCCTGCGGGGTCGGCGGCGAAGTCCCGGCTGCGGACCCGCTCGAGGTAGTCGAGGGCCACGCCCGGCTCGGCGTCGAGCACGGCGCGGCCGGCCTCGACGCTGCCGGTGGCCAGCGCGCGGGACAGCGCGAGCGCGCTGCGGCGCTCGTCGGGGGACAGGAAGCGGTTGCGGCTGGAGCGCGCGAGGCCGTCGTCCTCGCGGACGGTCGGCACGGCGACCACGTCCACCGGCACGTCCAGGTCGCGGACCATCGCCCGGATGCAGGCGAGCTGCTGGGCGTCCTTCTGGCCGAACAGCGCGACGTGCGGGCGCACGAGGTGCACCAGCTTGAGCACGACCGTGAGCACCCCGTCGAAGTGCCCGGGCCGGGCGGCGCCCTCGAGCACCTCGCCGAGCCGGCCCGCCCCGACCGTCACGAGCGCCTCGCCGGCGTAGACCTCGTCGGGGGCCGGCGCCCACACCAGGTCGACGCCCGCGCGGCGGCACACCTCGAGGTCGGCCTCGAAGGTGCGGGGGTAGCGGTCGAGGTCCTCGCCGGCCCCGAACTGCAGCGGGTTGACGAAGATCGTGACGACGACGCTGTCGGCCCGCTCGCGGGCCTCGCGCAGCAGCTGCGCGTGGCCGTCGTGCAGGGCACCCATGGTCATGACGACGGCGACCCGGCCGGGCAGCACCTTGCGGCCGGCCGCGAGCTCCTGGCGCGTGCGGGCGACGACGGGGGACGCGTTCACAGGACCTCCAGCAGGGGTGCGGCCTGGTCGGGGCGCAGTCGCCCGGAGGCGAGGGCGCGGTCGGCGGTGAGCCGGGCGAGGGCGGCGTACGCGGGGCGCGCGTCGTCGGGCAGGGCGGCGAGGTGGGCGGCCACGGTGCCGGCGTCACCGCGCGAGACGGGCCCGGTCAGCGCCGCGTCGCCGCTGCGCAGCGCGCCGTCGAGGGCCGCGCCGAGCAGCGGGCCGAGCACGGCGGCGGGGTCCTGCGCGCCGGCCTGCCGGAGCAGGTCGGCGGCGCTCGCGACGAGGGTGACGAGGTGGTTGGCGCCGTGGGCGAGCGCGGCGTGCCACAGCGGGCGCAGCTCCTCGGTGACCCAGACCGGCTCGCCGCCCATCTCCAGCACGAGCGCCTCGCCGACCGGGCGGAGCACCTCCGGCGTCGTGACGCCGAAGCAGGCGCCGGCGAGCCGGGCGAGGTCGACCTCGGTCCCGGCGAACGGGAGGACCGGGTGCAGGGCGAGCGGCAGGGCGCCGAGCCGGGTGGCCGGCTCGAGCACGCCGAGCCCGTGCCGGCCGCTCACGTGGACGAGCAGGGTCCCGGGGCGCACGGCGCCGGTCGCGGCGAGGCCGGCGACCAGGTCGGCGAGCGCGTCGTCGGGGACGGCGAGCAGCAGCAGGCCGGCCCGCCCGGCCACCTCGTCGGCGGGCAGCAGCGGGACGCCGGGGAGCAGCCGCGCCGCCCGGGCCACCGAGGCGTCGGACACGCCGGAGGCGGCGACCACCCGGTGGCCGGCACGCGACAGGGCGGCGCCCAGCACGGCGCCCACCCGGCCGGCCCCGACGACGCCGACGGCGAGGCGGGAGGGGTCGGGAGCGTGCGCGGGCAGGGCAGGGTGCAGGAGGTCCACGGGCCGTTCCAGTCCTCGGAGGGGTACCGGTCGGTGTGCTGCCTGGACTGTACGCCGGGGCGGCGGTCCCGCTCCGGCGTGTGGTACGGGTCACGCGAGGTGCAGGGAGGGGTGTCGGGTGCGGCCGTGGAGCCAGGCGTGGGAGTCCGCGCTGTACGGCCCGGACGGCTTCTTCGTGCGCGCGGCCCCGGGCGAGCACTTCCGGACCTCGGTGACCGCCTCCGGCCGGTACGCCGAGGCCGTGCGCGGGCTGGCCGGCCGGGTGGACGAGGCGCTGGGCCGGCCGGACCCGTTCGACCTGGTGGACCTCGGGGCCGGCCGCGGCGAGCTGCTGCACGCTCTGCCCGACGTGCCGGTGCGCTGGCGGCTGACCGCGGTGGAGCGGGCGCCCGACCCGGGTGGCGGAGTGCGCTGGCTGCCCGAGGTGCCCGTGCTCGAGGGGCTGCTGGTGGCCAACGAGTGGCTCGACGCGGTGCCGCTCGACGTCGTGGAGGAGGGCCGCCTGGTGCTGGTGGACGCGGACGGGTCGCAGGCGCCGGGGCCGCCGGCGCCGCAGGAGCTGCGGGACTGGTGCGCCCGATGGTGGCCGGCCGGGCGGGCGGAGGTCGGGCTGCCGCGCGACCGGGCCTGGGCGGCCGCCGTGGCCCAGGTGCGGCGGGGCCTCGCGGTGGCGGCCGACTACGGCCACCTCGCCGACGAGCGGCGGCCCACGCTCACCGGCTACCGCGACGGCCGGCAGGTGCGGCCGGTGCCCGACGGGACCTGCGACGTCACGGCCCACGTCGCGCTGGACAGCTGCGCGGCCGCCACCGGCGCGCGACTGCTCAGCCAACGGGCCGCGCTGCAGGGGCTCGGCGTGGACGGCCGGCTCCCGGCGTACGCGGGCGACCCCGGCGCGTACGCCGCCGGGCTGCAGCGGGCGGCCGACTCCGCGGAGCTGCTCGACCCCGCTGGGCTCGGCGCCTTCAGGTGGCTCGTGCAGGAGGTGGGCGTCGCGCCGGTGCTGTGAGCCGGGTCGACCGGCGGCCCGGCCCGGCCCGGCGGACGGTGGGGGGACGCGCGCATGTCGCGGGCAGCGATCACCGGGTCGACCCGCGGCCCGGCCCGGCCCGGCTGGCACAGTGGCGCCGTGCAGCGGGAGGTGGTGGCGGGCATCGGCGCGGCCGCCGGGCCGTCAGCCGACCTCGTCGTCGACCTCGGCGCCCACCACCCCTCCACGCACGGGGCGCTGCGGCTCGCGCTCGTGCTCGACGGCGACCGCATCGTGCGGGCCGAGCCGCTGGTGGGCGCCCTGCACCGCGGCGCGGAGAAGCTGTTCGAGGTCCGCGACTACCGCCAGGTCGTCGTGCTGGCCAACCGGCACGACTGGTTGTCGGCGTTCGCCAACGAGCTGGGGATCGTGCTGGCGGTCGAGCGGATGATGGGCATGGTCGTGCCGGACCGGGCGGTCTGGCTGCGCATGCTGCTGGCCGAGCTCAACCGGGTGCTCAGCCACCTGTTCTTCCTCGGGGCGAGCCTGCCGGGGGTGCCGGTGCACGCCGAGCGCGAGGCCGTGCAGCGGGTGATGGAGGAGGCGACCGGCGGCCGGGTCCACTACATGGCCAACCGGGTCGGCGGCCTCAAGGAGGACGTGCCGGCCGGCTGGACGGGCCGGGTGCGCGCCGTCGTCGCCGCCGTGCGCCGCGCGGTGCCGGCCCTGCTGACGGCCGTGGACGAGGGCCCCGGCCGCGGGGTCGGGGTGCTGGAGCCCGCCGCCGTCCTGTCGTACGGCGTCTCCGGGCCGGTGGCGCGGGCCTCCGGCGTCGACGTCGACCTGCGCCGGGACGACCCCTACCTCGCGTACGGCGAGCTCGACGTCCCGGTCGTGCTGGGCACGGCCGGCGACGCGCACGCACGGTTCCGCTGCCTGGCCGAGCAGGTGGCCGTCTCGCTCGACCTCGCCGACGCGTGCCTCGACCGGCTGCCCGCCGGCCCGGTCGCCGTCCGGCTGCCCAAGACGGTGAAGCCGCCGGAGGGCACGGCGTACGCCTGGACCGAGAACCCGCTCGGGTCGATGGGCTACTACCTGGTGTCGCGGGGCGGCAAGACGCCGTGGCGGCTGGCGATGCGGACCGCGTCGTTCAACAACGTCAGCGCGCTGCCGCACCTGCTGCCGGGGGTGGCCCTGCCCGACCTGGTGACCGTGCTGTCGTCGCTGTTCTTCGTGCTGGGCGACGTCGACAAGTAGGCGGCGTCGACGGGGAGCTCAGGACCGCAAGTAGTCCAGGAACCGCGCGCGCACCAGCGGCTCGTCCTCGCCGAGGTCGTGGCCGAGCATCTCGCGGCCGAGGTCGACGAGCTGCGCGATCGTCCCGGTCATGCCGCCGGAGGAGGCGTCCTCCCCGGCGATCGCCCGCGAGCCGCGCAGGTGCTTGGCGAGGTCCCAGAAGAAGGCGGTGTCGTGCGCGTCGCGGGCCTTGTCGAACGCCTGGACGCGCAGCTGCTCGGTGGTCAGGTCGTCGAGGCCGTCGGGCGAGGCAGCGGAGATCACGTCCGCGACCCTAGGCCAGGCAGGTCGGCCGGCTCGTCCGGCGTGCGGCAGGCCCGCTCGAGCAGCAGCGCGGCGACGACCAGGCCCGCGGAGGCCAGCGCGCTGACCGCGCACACCAGCAGGTCGCTGCGGGCGGCCGCGGCCTGGCTCGGCAGCAGCCGCAGCGCCAGGCCCGCGTAGCCGCCGAGCAGCAGCGCCCCGCAGGGCGAGGACGCCTTGGCCAGCGCGGCCGCCCGGGCCACCTGCACCGGGTGGACGGCGCGGGCGCCGCGCCGGGCGAGGCCCTGCACGCGGTCGCGCACGACCCGGGCCATGAGCACCTCGACGACGGCGAGCAGGACCAGCGTGACGGGCGCGTAGCGCGGCAGCGGAGGCAGGTCGCCGTACGCGGCCGCGACGACGACGGCGCCCAGGACGAGCCCGGCCAGCACCCAGACGAGCAGGCCGCCCAGCCGGGTCGGCCTCACGTGCGCCGCACCCCGGCGGTGCCGAGCCCGGCGAGCAGGTCGGCCACCCGGCCGGCGCCGGGGAGCACCGCGTCGGGGTCGAGCTCGAGCCAGGGGGCGAGGACGAAGGCACGCTCGGCGGCGCGCGGGTGGGGCACGACGAGCCCCGGCGGCACCGGCGGCGGGGCGAGCACGACGTCGACGTCGAGCGTGCGCGGTCCCCAGCGGACGGCGCGCTCGCGCCCGGCCGCGGCCTCGGCGCGCTGCGCCCGCTCCCAGGCGGCCGTCGCGTCGGCCTCGACGAGGGCGACGAGGTTGAGGTAGGCGCCCTGCGGCACGCCGCCCACCGGCTCGGTCTCCCAGACCGACGAGACGGCGTACGGCTCGAGCACCGCGAGGGCCCCCGCCAGGTGGGCCCGCCGGTCGCCGAGGTTGCTCCCGAGCGACAGCACCGCCGTCACGGCCGCACCACGGTGACGCTGACGTCGTCGAACACCAGCGGGATCGGCGCGGAGGGCTTGTGGACGGTCACCTCGGCCCCGGTGACCCGGCCGTCCTGCAGGCACACCTCGGCCAGCCGGGTGGCGAGGGTCTCGAGCAGGTCGACGGGCTCACCAGACACGACGGCCGCGAGCTGCTCGGCCAGCACCCCGTAGTGGACGGTGTCGGCGACGTCGTCGCTGAGCGCGGCCCGCCGCAGGTCCAGCGACAGGGCGACGTCGACGACGAACTCCTGGCCGTCCCGGCGCTCCTCGGGCAGCACGCCGTGGTGGCCGCGGACCCGCAGCCCGGTCAGCCGCACGCGGTCGCCGGGCGAGGGGACGGTCACGCCTCGAGCTCCGGCAGCAGCGGGCCGGCGTGGTGGACCTGCAGCTTCCAGCCGTCCTCCCGGCGCCGGAAGACGTTGGTGGCGACGGCCGCCCCCGCCCCGCCGCTCGCGATCGAGCCGGTCAGGACGTTCTCGGTGCAGGTCACGACGGCGGTGTCGCCCTCGACGAAGACCCGCACGTCGGTGAGCACGAACTGGATCGACCCCGTCCCGGCCATGACCGCCGACCACGACCTCAGCACGCGGGAGCGGCCGTGCAGCGGCGCCCAGCCGGGGTGGGTGCAGGACAGGGCGTCGGGCTGCTCGTCGTCCCAGACCGCGGCCATCGCATCGACGTCGGCCTGCTCGAACGACAGGTAGAAGGCGGCGTTGGCCGCCTCGACGTCCAGCGCGTCGACCGTCACGGCGCCGCCAGGGCCGCGACCACCCGGACCGCGTCGGCGCTGGCCGCGACGTCGTGGACCCGCACGCCCCACGCGCCCGCCTGCGCGGCGACCACGCTCAGCGCGGCCGTCGCGGCGTCGCGCTGCGCGGCCGGGCGGGCCTGGCCGTCCGGGCCCCCGAGCAGCGCGCCGAGGAAGGCCTTGCGCGACGCGCCGACCAGCAGCGGCCGGCGGAGCGCGGTGAGCTCGGGCAGGGCGCGCAGCAGCGCCCAGTTGTGCTCGGCGGTCTTGGCGAACCCGAGGCCGGGATCGAGCACGACCTGCTCCTCGTCGACGCCCGCCGCGCTGGCCGCCCCGAGGCGGTCCGACAACGCGTCGAGCACCTCGCGGACCACGTCGTCGTACGCCGCGCGCTGCTGCATGTCGGCGCTGTGCCCGCGCCAGTGCATCAGCACCACCGGGCAGCCGGCGTCGGCCACCAGCGGCAGCATCGCCGGGTCGGCCCGGCCGCCGGACACGTCGTTGACGAGCACCGCGCCGGCCTCGAGCGCGGCCTCGGCGACCTGCGCGCGGGTGGTGTCGACCGAGACGACGGCGCCGGCGTCCGCGAGCTCGCGGACGACCGGCACGACCCGGCGCCGCTCCTCGTCGGGCTCGACCCGCCCGGCACCGGGGCGGGTGGACTCGCCTCCCACGTCGAGCACGTCGGCGCCCGACGCCCGCAGCGCCAGGCCGTGCTCGACGGCGCTGCGGGTCGACGGGTGCGCGTCGCTGAACGAGTCGGGCGTCGCGTTGACGACGCCCATCACCCGGGTGCGGCCCAGGTCGGGCAGGCCGCGCAGCGGGACGGTCAGGACGCGGGGTCGGTGCCGGGGGCCCGGCGCGGGGCGCGGGTGCGCTTGGCCGGCGGGGCCTGCTCGGTGGCCTCGCGGTTGAGCTCGGCGCCCTCGGGGGCGGCCGTCGTGCGGGCGCGCGAGGGCTTGCGCAGACCGATCTTGCGGCTGCCGCGCGCACGTCCGCGGGCGAGGTCCTCGAGGTCGGCCGGGCCCATGACGGCCAGCTCGGCCGCGGTCAGCACCGGCGGCTTGTCGGACAGCGGGCGCTTGCCGCCGCCGGTCGGGTGCTGGCGCTCCGGGCGCTTCTCGATGCTGCTGAAGATCTCCAGCACCTCGTCCTTGGTGAGCGTCTCCTTGTCGAGCAGCTTGAGCACCATGTCGTCGAGGACGTCGCGGTACTCCACCAGGATCTCCCACGCCTCGTGGTGGGCACTCTCGACGAGCGCGCGGACCTCGGCGTCGACGACCGCGGCGATCGCCTCGGAGTAGTCGCGCTGGTGGCCCATGTCGCGGCCCAGGAAGACCTCGCCGCCGCTGTCGCCGAACTTCACGGCGCCGAGCTTCTCGCTCATGCCGTACTGGGTGACCATCGCGCGGGCGACGCCGGTGGCCTTCTCGATGTCGTTGCTGGCGCCGGTGGTCGGGTCGTGGAAGACGAGCTCCTCGGCGGCGCGGCCGCCCATCGCGTACGCGAGCGTGTCGAGCAGCTCGGCGCGCGTCTGGGAGTACTTGTCCTCCTCCGGCAGCACCATCGTGTAGCCCAGCGCCCGGCCGCGCGGCAGGATCGTGATCTTGTGCACCGGGTCGGTGTTGGGCAGCGCGTGGGCGACGAGGGCGTGACCGGCCTCGTGGTAGGCCGTGACCTTGCGCTCCTTGTCGCTCATCAGCCGGGTCCGACGCTGCGGGCCGGCCATGACGCGGTCGATGGACTCCTCGAGCGTGGGGAGCGTCAGCAGCTTCTGGCCGGTGCGGGCGGTGAGCAGGGCGGCCTCGTTGACGACGTTGGCGAGGTCGGCGCCGGTGAAGCCCGGGGTGCGGCGGGCGATGACCTGCAGGTCCACGTCGGGCGCCATCGGCTTGCCCTTGGCGTGCACCTCGAGGATCTGCTTGCGGCCCTGCATGTCGGGCCGGTCGACGGCGATCTGGCGGTCGAAGCGGCCCGGGCGCAGCAGCGCCGGGTCGAGGATGTCGGGCCGGTTGGTGGCGGCGATGAGGATGACGCCGCCCTTGACGTCGAAGCCGTCCATCTCGACGAGCATCTGGTTGAGCGTCTGCTCGCGCTCGTCGTGCCCGCCGCCCATGCCGGCGCCGCGGTGGCGGCCGACGGCGTCGATCTCGTCGATGAAGATGATCGCGGGGGCGTTCTGCTTGGCCTGCTCGAACAGGTCGCGCACGCGGCTGGCGCCGACGCCGACGAACATCTCGACGAAGTCCGAGCCGGAGATCGAGTAGAACGGCACGCCGGCCTCGCCGGCGACGGCGCGGGCCAGCAGGGTCTTGCCGGTGCCGGGCGGGCCGTACAGCAGCACGCCCTTGGGGATCTTGGCGCCGACGGCCTGGAACTTGGCCGGCTCCTGCAGGAACTCCTTGATCTCGTGGAGCTCCTCGATCGCCTCCTCGGCGCCCGCGACGTCGGCGAAGGTCGTCTTGGGGGTGTCCTTGCTGACCAGCTTGGCCTTGGACTTGCCGAACTGCATGACGCGGTTGCCGCCGCCCTGCATCTGGTTCATGAAGAAGAACAGCAGGCCCAGGATGATGACGAACGGCAGGAAGCTGATGAGGATGCTGACCAGCAGGTTGTCCTGGCTGACCTGCACGTCGTAGCGCACATTGGCGGCGTCGAAGGCGTCGGCGAACTGGCGGCCCTGGTCGACGAGGTAGCTGGCCTCCAGCTTCTTGCCGTCCTGCAGGGTGACGCGGACCTGCTGCTCCTTGTCCAGCAGCAGGGCGGGGTCACGCCCGTCGTCGACGACGTTGCCGTCCTGGATCTGCGTGAGGACGGTCGCCGTGTCGGAGGTGTCGTAGCCGTCGTTGCCCTGGAAGACGTTGGACAGCGCCAGGACCGCGAGCAGGGCCAGGGTGATGTAGAGGAACGGACCTCGGGCTAGCCGCTTGAGCTTCATCTGCGCGGGGCCGGGTGCCCCGTCCCTCCTGGTCAGAAGTGGGCCAGTCCCACCCGTCCGCGCAGAGGTCTGCGGCGCACAGGCGGGGAGAGGACGCTACACGGACGCGCAGCACCTCTGTGGTCCAACGGTCGGTCCGGGAGCGGCGTTCCGCCAGTCGGGGTCACGCGCGGGCGAGGGACGTCACCCGCTCAGGTGCCCGGCCGTCCGCTCACGTGTAGGCCTCGGGCCGGAGCAGGCCCAGGTAGGGCAGGTCGCGGTAGCGCTCGGCGTGGTCGAGCCCGTAGCCGACGACGAAGCGGTTCTCGATGTCGAAGCCGACGTACTCCACCGGCACCTCGGCCTTGGCGGCGTCGGGCTTGCGCAGCAGCGCGCAGACCGCGACGGAGGCCGGGCCGCGCGAGCGCAGGTTGCGCAGCAGCCACGACAGCGTCAGCCCGGAGTCGACGATGTCCTCGACCACGAGCACGTGCTTGCCGGTGATGTCCTTGTCGAGGTCCTTGAGGATCCGCACGACGCCGGAGGACGAGGTCGAGGAGCCGTACGAGGAGACGGCCATGAACTCCATCGACACGGGCGTCCGCAGCGCCCGGGCGAGGTCGGCCATCACCATGACGGCGCCCTTGAGCACGCCGACGAGCAGGAGCTCGCGGCCGGCGTAGTCGGCGTCGATGGTGGCCGCCAGCTCGCGGATCTTGTCGGCGATCTGCCGCTCGGACAGGATGACCTCCTGCACCATGTCGGGGACGTCGACCGGGGCCGGGTCCTGAGCAGGAGCAGGGTGCAGGGGGTCAGGCACGCTCGCACGCTAGCCGCCCGGCGCGGCGCTGCGCGCGCACGCCCCCGGGCAGCGCGACCGGGCCCTGCCCGGTCCAGTCCTCGACCAGCGCCCGCAGCGCCGCGACCTGCGCCCCGGTGACCGCGGCGCCGCAGGCCCGCTCCGCCCAGCCCTTGAGGACGCGGGAGCGGACGGCGGCCGGCAGCGCGGCGAGCCGGGCGACGTCGGCCGCCTGCTCGTCGGGCACGGCCGCGGCGAGGCCGTCGAGCGCGTCCGCGTCCTCGCGCAGCAGGGCGGCCGTCCGGGCCAGCGCGGCGGCCACGCCGGGGCCGAGGGCCGCCTCCAGGGCCGGCAGGGCGGCCTCCCGCACCCGCGCCCGGGCGTACGCGGGGTCGGCGTTGTGCGGGTCCTCCCACGGCTCGAGGCCGGCCTCGGCGCAGGCGGCCCGCACGAGCGCGCGGGGCAGGGCGAGCAGAGGGCGCCGCAGCCGGCCGCGCACCGGGGCCGTCCCGGCCAGCGCCCGCGCCCCCGACCCCCGCGCCAGCCCGAGCAGCACGGTCTCGGCCTGGTCGTCGAGTGTGTGCCCGAGCAGCACGGTGCCGCCGACCGCCTCGAGCGCGGCGAGGCGCGCCTCCCGGGCCGGCCCCTCGCCGCGGCCCGCGACCCGCACCGCGACGACGTGCGCGCGCAGCCCGAGCCCGGCGCACTGGCCGGCGGCGCGGGCCGCCACCCGCGGGGAGGCGGCCTGCAGGCCGTGGTCGACGACGACGGCCCCGCTGCCCGGGCGCAGGAAGGCCAGGGCCGCGGCGAGCGCGAGGCTGTCGGCGCCGCCGGAGACGGCGGCGGTGACCGGGGCCGCGGCGGGCAGGTCGACGAGGGCCCGGCGGACGGCCACCCGCACCGCCGCGGTGGCAGGGGGCGGCCCGCTCAGGCGGCCACCCCGTGCACCCGGCGCACCCACAGCCGCGGCTCGCGGACCTCGTGGCGCGTGGGCAGCAGCTCCGGCGACTCCCACACCCGGTTGAAGCCGTCCATCCCGACCGCCTCGACGCACTCGCGCACGAACACCGCGCCCTCGGCGTACTGCAGGGCCTTGAGGTCGAGGCCGAGCACCTTGCGCAGCAGCCGGTCGAGCGGGCCGGTGCGCTGCCCGCGCCGGGCCTGGAAGCGCTCCCGGATGTGGGCGACGGTGGGCACCACCCCGGGGCCGACGCCGTCCATGACGTGCTCGGCGTGGCCCTCGAGCAGGGACATGAACGCCGTGACCCGCTCCAGGACCTCGCGCTGCTGCGGCGACTGCAGGACCTCCACCAGCGGCCGGCGGTCGACCACGCCCTCCTTGAGCGCGCGGAACAGGCGCACCGGGTCGTCGAGGTGGGCAGCCGACAGCAGGGCGTCGACCTCGCCGCGGACGTGCCCGTGCAGCCAGGGCACGGCGGTGAACTGCGTGCGGTGGGTGACCTCGTGCAGCGCGACCCACAGCCGGAAGTCGCTCGGGTCGACGCCGAGCGAGCGCTCGGTCTCCACGATGTTGGGCGCCACGAGGACCAGCCGGCCGGCGCGCTCCTGCGGCAGGAAGACCTCGTACTGCCCCAGCACCTTGCTCGACAGCCAGGCGAGCGTCGCGCCCATCTGCACCCCGGCGACGCGGGCCGTGACGGCGGCCGCGGCCCGGCTCGGGGGCTTCTTGCCCTCGAACAGCCGCTCCCCCAGCGGCTCGACCACGACGCGGAAGCCGGCGACGTTGGCCTGCGCCCAGCCGCCGCGGTCGACCACCGTCGCGGCCCCGGGCTCGCCGGGCGGCACCAGGCCGGTCACCGCCCGCACGTGCTCCTCGGCGCGGACCGTCACCTCGCGCAGCTCGGCGACGACGGAGGTGGCCTCGGCGGGCGACAGCCGCGGGCCCGCGGGGGCGAGCCGCCGCGCGGTGCGCACCGCCAGCGGCCAGTCGACGAGGGCCGGCGGGCGGGGGCTGCTCACCCGTCGACCGTACGTCGGGCGGGCCGGGCGGGAGGACCTAGCGGCAGCCGCAGGACGCCAGCCCGGCGGCCAGCCGGTCCAGGGCGGCCTCGGCGGGCCCGTTCGCGCCGGACGGGACGGCGTCAGCGGTGACGTCGAAGGCGAGCAGCCGCCCGTCGCGGGTGCGCACCAGCCCGGCCAGCGCGCTGACGTCGGCGAGCGTGCCGGTCTTGGCCCGGACGACGCCCGCGGCCGGCCGCGCGGTCCCGGCTCGGAAGCGGTCCTCGAGCGTGCCGTCGAAGCCGGCGACCGGCAGCCCGGTGAGCACCGGGGCGTACCGGCCGCTGCCGTCGCGCACGACGTGGGACAGCAGCGCGGTCACCGCGGCGGGCTGCACGCGGTCGCTGCGCGACAGCCCGCTGCCGTCCGCCAGCGCGAAGCCGGCACCGCCCGTGCCCGGCAGCACCTCGGCCAGCACCTCCCCGACCGCCGACGACGCGCCGGCGAAGGTCGGGGGCCGCTGCCGGGCGAGCGCGACCTGCCGCGACAGGGACTCGGCCAGGTCGTTGTCGCTGCGCACCAGCAGCCGCTCCACCAGGCGGGAGACGGGCGGGCTGCGCACGGCCGCCAGCTCCGCGGCGCCCTGCGGGGCGACGCCCCGCGCCACCCGCGCCCCCGGCGCCCCGAGCGCCGCCGCGAGGGCCCGGCCGGCGGCGAGCCCGGGGTCCTGCACGCGGGGGCCGCGCCCGGGTGCGTCCCGGCCGGCGTCCACCGACACCGCGCTGACCGGCATCGCGTCGCCGTCGGTGACGTAGGTCGGCTTCCAGCCCGGCGCGAGCCGCGGCCCCGCGTACGCGGTGTCGTCCACCAGCACCCGCCGGACCCGCGTCCCCCCGAGGGCGGCCCGGGCGTCGCGGGCGAGGTCAGCGAGCCGGGCCGGGCGCAGCGGGTCGTCCTGCTGCGCCGACGGGCCCGCCAGCGTGACGTCGCCGGAGCCGACGAGGACCACCTCGCCGGGGCGGGCGCCCGCGAGCACCCGCGTGGGCAGGCGCAGGTCGGGGTCGAGGGCGGCGAGCACGGCCACCGCGGTCGCGATCTTGGCGGTGGACGCGGGCAGCACCGTCGCGCCGCCGCGCCGCTCGACCAGCACCTGCCCGGTCGTCGCGTCCACCACCGACGCGGCGATCCGGCCGCCGAGGCCGGGGTCGGCGAGCGCCCGCTCGAGCACCGCGGTGAGCGCCGCGGCGGTCGGCACGGGGGCGTCGCCGGGGGCCGGGAGCAGCGGCGGGCGGGGTCCGGGAGGCGCCGGCGGGGTGCTGGGCGCGGCGGCGGGCGGGGGCGTCGGCGCGGCGGACGGGGGCTGGGGGGCGGCCGTCGCGCCGGCCTGCCCGGTCGCCGCAGCGACGCCGAGGGCGAGCACGAGGCCGACCAGGGCGGCCCGCCCGCGGGCGGCGGACGGACGCCGGGAGCTGGCCACCTGCCCGCTGCCTCCCCGTCCCGATGACGCCGGTGCGTGCCCCCCGTCGGCTCGACGAGGGGCGTACGGGACACTAGGCGGCCCGCCGACCGCCGGCGCGGCCCCCGCACGAGGAGCGCCCGTGGAGTTCGACGTCACCATCGAGATCCCCAAGGGGCAGCGCAACAAGTACGAGATGGACCACCACACCGGCCGGATCCGGCTGGACCGGCGGCTGTTCACCTCGACGAGCTACCCGGCCGACTACGGCTTCGTGGAGGACACCCTCGGCGGCGACGGCGACCCCCTCGACGCCCTGGTGCTGCTCGACGAGCCCACCTTCCCCGGCTGCCTGATCCGCGTCCGCGCGCTCGGGATGTTCCGGATGACCGACGAGGCGGGGCCGGACGAGAAGCTGCTCTGCGTCCCGGTCGGCGACCCCCGGCAGGCGCACCTGCAGGACATCGAGGACGTGTCGGAGTTCGACCGGCTCGAGATCCAGCACTTCTTCGAGGTCTACAAGGACCTCGAGCCCGGCAAGAGCGTCGAGGGCGCCAACTGGGTGGGCCGCGAGGAGGCCGAGGCCGAGGTCACCGCCTCGCGCGAGCGCCTCGCGCAGGACCCGCACGCCGTCGACCACTCCGGCGACCCGAAGCAGCGGTCGACCGACGAGACCGTCGCCCGCGAGCAGGAGCTCGTGCACGAGCAGGTCTCCGGGCGCACCCGGGTCGAGTAGGGGCCGGTGGACGTCTCCGACGTCCTGGTCCTGTGCGCGTTCGCCTTCCTGGCGGGCGCGCTCGACGCGGTCGTCGGGGGCGGCGGGCTCATCCAGCTGCCGGCCCTGCTGCTCGTGCTGCCGCAGGTCCCGGTCGTGCAGCTGCTCGGGACCAACAAGCTCGCGTCCGTCGTCGGCACCGGCTCCGCCGCGGTCACCTACGCCCGGCAGGTGCCGGTCGACCGGGGCACCGCCGTGCCGATGGTCGTCTCCGCCTTCGCCGGGTCCGCGCTCGGCGCCGCCCTCGCGACCGTCGTGCCCGGGTCCGCGCTCCGGCCCCTCGTGCTCGTCGCCCTCGTGGCCGTGCTGGCCTTCACGCTGCGCCGGCCGGCGCTCGGGGAGGTGGAGTCGCTGCGGCTGTCGGCCCGCGCGCAGCGGCGGGTGGCGGTCGGCGGCGGGGCGGGCATCGGCCTGTACGACGGGCTGGTCGGCCCCGGCACCGGCAGCTTCCTGGTGTTCCTGCTCGTCGGCGTCGTGGGGCTGTCGTTCCTGCACGCCAGCGCCACCGCCAAGGCGGTCAACACCGCCACCAACCTGGCCGCGCTGCTGCTGTTCGGGCTGGCCGGCCACGTCCTGTGGGGGCTCGGGCTGCTGATGGCGGCGAGCAACCTGCTCGGCAGCCAGGTGGGCGCCCGTGCGGCCATCCGGCGCGGCAGCGCGTGGGTGCGCCGGGTGTTCGTCGTCGTCGTCGGCGCGCTGGTGCTGCGCCTGGCCTACGACGTGCTGCTCGGCTGACGGGCGCCGGCCGGGTCAGGCGGGGCGGGCCGTGACGACGACGTTGGAGGCGTAGCTGCGGGTCTCGGGGTCGTACGCGCCGCCGCAGGTCACCAGCGCGAGCGAGGCGGGACCGGTCGTGCGGAACAGCTCCTCGCGGTCGAGGGCGTCCTTGTCGGCCGAGCGGACCCCCTCGACGACGTAGCGGTGCTCGGTGCCGTCGGCGCTGGTGACGACCACCTGGGCGCCCTCGTCGACGTCGGCGAGGTCGGTGAACGGCCCCTGCTCGCCCTCGAACACCACGTGGGCGGCGAGCACCACCGACCCCGCGCCGTCGCCCGGGCTGCTCCCGCTGCCCCACCAGGCGACGGTCGCCGCGTCCCGGGGCAGGTCGAGCCCGCCGCCGACGGGGTCGGTCGTGCGGGCCTCCACCGGGGCCGGGCGGCGCACGCCCGGCACGCGCACCCGGACCGGCCGGCGCTCCTGCTCGGCGCGCAGGTCGTCGAGGGTCGCCGGCCGCGAGCCGAGCAGGGCGGTCGGCGCGGGCGACGGGGCCGGAGCGGCGGTCGCCGGCGGGGTGACCGGCGGCGGCGGCGCGGCGCCGGGGGACGAGGCGGCGCAGCCGGTCGTCAGCGCCAGGAGCAGGAGCCCCGCCAGCGTGCGGCGGGGTGGGGTCACGCCCGGGCGCGCCGGCGGAGGGCGAGCGCGGCCAGCGCGCCTGCGGGCAGGGCGAGCAGCAGCGCGGCGGGCGGGCCGTCGGCGGCGAGCGGGCCGGAGCCGGTGTCGACGCGGTCGGGGGCGGCGGCGGCGTCGGGCCGCACGGTCTGGGCGACCCAGCCCAGCGTGTCGTCGCCCTGCGAGCCGACGAGGTAGAGCACGACGGCCCGGCCGGCGGCCACCGGGACCTCCTGCGACGGCACCAGGGAGTCGCCGCCGTCGGCCGCCTCCGCGGAGACGTCGTACGTGCCGGGGTCGACGCGGGCCAGGCCCTGCGCGGAGCTGGTCAGCGAGGGCGAGAGGGTGCGGTCGCCGGCGAGGACGCGCACGGGGTCGGCCTCGGCGAGCCCGCGCACGACGAGCGCGGTGTCGCCCTCCTCGGGCAGCAGCGCCTCGTCGTCGAACAGCGTGATGTCGGCCTCGCCCTCGCCGTCGAGGCCGATGGCCACGGTGGCCTGCTTGCCCGCCTCGAGCGTGACGACCTCGTCGACCACCGGGTCGGCGTCCTCGTCGGAGCCGGACGGCCAGGCCTGGATCCGGTGCTCACCGGCCGGCACGCTCAGGGCGTCGGTGACGCGCTCGGGCGCGAAGCCGCTGAGCACCAGCTCGCCGTCGAGCCGCACGTCGGCCACGAGTCCGCGCACCCCGTGCACGACGGTGACCGACGCGGGGTCGGCGGCGGCGGCCGGCGCCGCGGTGACGAGGGCGAGGGGAGCGGCGAGCGCCAGGCCGGCGAGCGCCGTCCCGGCAGGGCGGGACAGGGAGCGGGGCACGCGGACCTCCGGGGCAGGGATGAAAGGATCAGCCTACGGTGCCTGCGCAAGCGCCGGGGCCTGCGCACCCGGACGGCCCCTTCTCGGGGCATCTCGGGGCGATCTGCAGGTGTGCCGTCCCCGTGCGGTGTAGACCGGACGGCGCCGACCCGCTGGGGGTCCGACGAGCAGGAGGACGCGTGGTCCCGACCCGGCGCGCTGCCGTGTCCCTGGCTGCCGCGCTGCTGGTGGCCGCGGGGGCTCCCGGCGCGCACGCCGTGGAGGCCCCGGACCAGCTCCGGCTGTCCGCGCCCGAGCCGGCGGACGGCGGGCTCACCCTGCTCGCGCGCGTGCCCGACGCCCTCAGCGCCGTGCCCCTCGACGCCTCCGACGTCACCGCGCGGCAGGGCGGCCGCGACCTGGCCGTGCGGGTGGAGCGCGTGGTGGAGGGACCCGCGCAGCTCGTGCTCGCCCTGGACACCACGGCCGGCGACGAGCGGCTGGCCCTCCAGCAGGCGGCCGCCGCGGACCTGCTGCGCACGCTGCCGCTGACGCTGCCGACCGTCGTGCTCCCCGGCGGCACCGGCGGGACGGTGCGCGACGCCCTCACCCGCGTCAGCGCCCTGCGTCCCGGCGACGGCGGCCTGCTCGACGGGCTGGGCGAGGCGCCCGAGGGCAGCCGGGTCGCCGTGCTGCTCACCGGCTGCCCGGCGCTGGAGGAGGCGGCGGCCACCGAGCAGGCAGGCCTGCTCACCGCCCCCGCGCAGGTGCACGTGCTGGCCCTCGACGCCGGCTGCGAGCAGACGGCCGCGTCGCTGGCGGACCCGGTTGGCGGCGTCGCCCGCGGCGACCTCGACGCCGGCCGCCTGCTGGCGGGCGCGGACGCGGTGGGACGCGACGTCAACGGCACCTACCGCCTGCACCTGGACGCCGACCCGGCGGGCGGGCCGGTGGAGGTCCGCGCGGTCGGCGCGGGCACCGGGGCCGAGGGGGTGCTCGAGCTGCCGGGCGGGCGAGCGGCCGCGCTGCCCGGCGCGGCCGGAGAGGGGCCAGGCGCTGGCGGTCTGCCCGCCCTGCCGGTCGCGGTCGCCGCCGGGCTGCTCGTGCTGCTCGCGGCGGGCGTCGGTCTCGCTCTGCGTGCCGGACGCGCCACGGCGTGAGACCATCCCGTTGGGCCATCCGGGTGCGACACGCTCCAGGAGCTCGCCCCGCCTGACGACGTGGTCGTACGCTCCGCGGGCGCCGCCGTCCGCGCCCCTGGCGACCGATGGTCCGCCGCCCGCTCGACCGATGCCCTGGAGGCCTCGCCCGTGGCGCAGCTCGCCCGCACCCCGCACGGCCGACCTGCCGGCACCCGCCTGCTGGTCGTCGCCCTCGTCGCCGGGGTGCTCACCTCCGGCAGCGCGCTGCCGGCGGGCGCCGCCCCGGCGCTGCCCGCGGTGACCGTCAGCGAGGACATGGTCGAGGCCGCGCAGGCCGACGCCCAGGCCGCGCGCGAGCAGGTCGAGCGGGTCGCGGGCGAGCTCACCGAGGGCACGGAGCGGTGGGAGGCCGGCACCGCGGCGCTGGGCCGCGCGCGCGCGGCCGCCGACGAGGCCCGCCTGCGCGCCGACCTGGCCGCGCAGACGGCCGCCGTCCGCCGCCGCACGTTCACCGGTTTCGTCGCGTCCAGCTACCGCAGCCCGTTCTCCTCCGGCTCACCGGTCCTGCTGCACGGTGCGAACGGCCCCGACGCCGTGATCGACGCCCTGCGGGCCAGCGCCGACCTCGAGGAGGTCCGTGGCAGCCAGTCCGACGCCCTGATCGAGGCCCAGGCCGCCGGCGACGCCGCCGTGCAGGCCGACGGGGAGGCGCGCCGGCTCCAGGACGCCGCCGCCGCACAGGAGCGCCAGCTGGCGCTCGACCTCGAGGCGCTGCAGTCCCTGGCCGAGCGCACCAGCGCCCAGCTGCAGTCGGCCACCGGCGCGGCCGACCGGCTGGAGGAGCAGCGCACGGAGCAGCTCGCCGCCCGGGCCGCCGCCCAGCGCGCCATCGAGCAGGAGCGCCGCCGCAAGGCCGCGGCGGCCGCGGCCGCCGCCCGCAAGGCCGCCGCCGAGGCCGCCGCCGAGGCCGAGCGCCGGGCCGCCGCGGCCCGCGACGCCCGCGAGCGCGCCGAGGCCGAGGCCGCCCGGCGCGCCGCCGCCCGTCAGGTCGCGAGCGCCCCGCCCCCCGCGGCGGCGCTGCCCCCGAGCGCGCCCGTGCCCCGGACGGGCGGCGGCGGCGGCACCGGTGGCGCGCGCGGCAGCGGTGGCACGGGTGGCGGCGGTGGCGCCGGCGGCGGGGACTGCGCGGGTCGCTCCACCGACGGCTACGGCAACGGCACGATCCCCGCGTCGGCGCTGTGCCCGCTCACGGGTGCGCCCGGCCAGCAGCTGCGGGCCGACGCCGCCCGGGCGTACGACCGGCTGAGCGCCGCGGCGCGCTCCTCGCGCGGCGCGGAGCTCTGCATCACCGACTCCTACCGCGACTACGCCGGCCAGGTGGACGTGTTCCGCCGCAAGCCCGGCCTCGCGGCCGTCCCCGGCACGAGCAACCACGGCTGGGGCGTCGCCGTCGACCTGTGCGGCGGCGTGCAGACCTTCGGCACCAGCGCGTACGCCTGGATGAAGGCCAACGGGCCCCGCTTCGGCTGGGTCCACCCGTCGTGGGCCGAGCCGGGCGGCTCGCGCCCCGAGGCCTGGCACTGGGAGTACGTGGGCTGACGGCCGGCCCGGCTGCCGCGCGCAGCCGGGGACAGGCGTCCCCGCAGGCCGGGGGCGCACTGAGCACGGCGAGGGCACGGCCGCGCCCCGCGGCCCCGGCACGCACGGCCCGGTCACACCCGGCCCGACACGACCCGTACGGCCGCAGGACAGGCCAGAGTCGCCCCGCCGTCGGCCCGGTTGCCGGAACATCGGGTGAGCCGGCGTCCTTGACCTGGCAAGCAGCGCCCGACCCGAGCCGACAGATCCCCGACCCGGAGGCCGAATGCCCAGCCCGCTCACCCTGTCCGAGGCACGTCCGGTCCTCCGGGGCCTGCCGGGAGCCGGGACCGAGCGCCGCACGAGGACGTCCGCGGTGCGACCGCACGTGGAGCTCGAGGTCGTCATCCCGGTCCTCGACGAGGAGCAGCGCCTGCCCGCGACGCTCGCGCGCACCGTCGAGCACCTGGCCGGGCAGGACTACACCAGCGCCGTCGTCGTGGTGGACAACGGCAGCGTCGACGCCACGGCCGAGATCGTGCGGCGCGCCTCGCGGGGCTCCGCGGTGCCCCTGCACCTCATCGGCTGCGCCACCCCGGGCAAGGGGGCGGCCGTGCGCCGCGGCCTCACGACCGGCCGGTCGCGCTACGTCGGCTTCATGGACGCCGACCTGGCCACGCCGATCGAGACCCTGGACCGGGTCGTGCCCCTGCTGCGCGCCGGCGCGACCGCGGTCATCGGCTCGCGCCACGCGGCCGGGGCGGAGCGGGTCGTGCTCCAGGGCCGGGTCCGCCGGGCCGGCGGCGAGGTCTTCCGGGCCGCGTCCCGGGCCGTGCTGCCCGGGGTCTCGGACACGCAGTGCGGGTTCAAGTTCTTCTCCGGGCCGGTGGTGCGCCGCGTGCTCGCCGACTGCCGCGTGGACGGCTTCAGCTTCGACGTCGAGCTGCTGGGCCGGCTGCAGCGCGGCGGGCAGGTGATCGTCGAGGTGCCGGTCCTGTGGACCGACCGCCCGGGCTCGACCTTCTCCCCCCTGCGGCACGGCTGGCGGTCGTTCACCGACACGCTCCGCGTGCGCCGCCTGCTCGCCGGCACGTCCGTCTCGCTGCCCCCCGTGGTCCTCGACCTCGAGGCCCCGCGCACCGTGGAGCCCCGCTCGACCGAGCCGCTGCGCGCGGGATCCCGGTGACGGCGGGCACCGCCGCCGTCGCCGGGCGCCGCCTGCTGTTCCTCAACTGGCGCGACCTCGGCCACCCGCGGGCCGGCGGCGCCGAGGTCTACTGCCAGGAGGTGGCGGAGCGCTTCGCGGCGGCCGGCGCCGAGGTCACCCTGTTCGCGTCCCGGTTCCCCGGCGCCCCGCCTACGGAGGTGCGCCGCGGCGTCCGGGTCCTCCGGGCCGGCGGCACCTTCGGCGTGTACGCCTCGGCGGCCCGCTACCTGCGGGCCCACCGGGACGAGTACGACGCCGTCGTCGACTTCCAGAACGGCATCCCCTTCTTCGCCCCGCTGTCCGCCGGGCGGCGCACCGCCGTCGTCTGCGTCATCCACCACGTGCACCAGCAGCAGTTCGCCCTGCACTTCCCGTGGCCGGTCAGCCGGGTCGGGCAGCTGCTCGAGGGCCCGGTGAGCCGCCGCGTGTACGCCCGCCGCCCGGTCGTGGTCGTGTCCCCGTCCACGCGGCGGGACGTGCGACGGCAGCTGCGCCTGCGCGGCCCCATCCACGTGGTCCCCAACGGCCTGGCCGCTCCCGAGGAGGCCGTCACCCGCGACCGCTCCCGCTCCCCGCGCATCGCCGTGACCAGCCGGCTGGTCTCCCACAAGCGCTTCGACCTGCTGCTGGAGGCGCTGCCCGGGCTGCGCGGCCGGTGGCCGGACCTGCAGGTCGACATCGCGGGGGACGGCCCGGAGCGGCCGGCCCTCGAGGAGCGGGCCCGCGCGCTGGGCCTCACGGACGTCGTCTCCTTCCACGGCTTCGTGGACGGGCCGACCAAGGACCGGCTGGTGGCAGCGGCGTGGCTGACCGTGAGCCCGTCGCAGGCCGAGGGCTGGGGCCTGACGGTGATCGAGGCCAACGCCGCGGGCGTCCCGGCCGTGGCCTTCGACGTCCCGGGCCTGCGCGACTCGATCGTGGCCGGCGAGACCGGCTGGCTGCTGCCCCCGGACCGCGCCCTGGCCGACGGGCTCGACGACGCCCTCCGCACGCTCGAGGACGGCGCCGTCGCCGAGCAGTACGCCGAGCGCTGCCGCGCGTGGGCGGACCGCTTCTCCTGGGACGCGACGGCCGAGCGGGTGGCCGCGGTGGTCATGGGCGAGGTCGAGCGGGTCCGCCAGCTGCCGCGCAGCCGGCGGGCGCCGAGCGACCTCGCGGTCCGCGTGGAGGCGCGCGTCGACGCGGACGGCCCGGTGTCGCGCGGGCTGGCCGGCGGCCTGCGGCGGTCGGACCAGCGCGTGCACGACGGCGACCGGCTCCGGGTGCTGCTGCACGGCTGCGACGAGACCGGCGCGGAGACGGCGCTGCGGCGGCTCGGCATCGAGGACGTGCAGCGCATTGGCCTGGCCTCCCCCGGCGACCTGCTGCTGGGCGCCGCGGCGTGACGGCGGCGGTGGCCGCGCCCGCGCACCCGGAGACCGACGCCGACGCCCGGCGCTCGTTCGTCTCCGGTGCCCGCCGGCTCACCGCCGCGACCCTGCTCGTCGGCCTGTCCAACTACGCCTACTCCCTCGGCCTGACGCACCAGCTCGACGTCGGGGACTTCGCGGTCTTCGCCGCGGGGCAGGCCCTGCTGCTGTCGGCGGGCACCGTCTCCTCCGCCACGGTCCCGTGGGTGCTGGCCAAGGCGCTGGCCCAGGCGGACACCGTCGAGCAGCGCCGGCAGGCGATCTGGTTCTCGGTCGTCGCCAACACCGTCCTCGGAGTGCTCGCGGGAGCGGTGACGGCGGCCCTGTCGCTGCGCTTCGCCCCGACCGGCGTCGCGCTGGTCGTCGGCGCCGCCACCTTCCTGGTCTTCCTGTCCTCCACCACCGTCGGCCTGCTGCAGGGCGAGGCCCGCTTCGGCCTGCTGGGGGCGCTGCGCGTCGGCGACGCCTTCGCCAAGCTCGCCGTCGGCGCGGCGCTCGTCCTGCTCGGCGCGGGTGCCGTCGGTGCGCTGTCCGCCTTCGCCGTCGGCTCGGCCCTGCTGATCGTCGCGGGCGTGGTCCTCGCGGGCTCGGACCTGCGTCCCGCCTCCGGGGCGCTGCGCCTGCGCGGCCTGTGGGTGTCGGCCGCCGGCGTGGCCGGCGTCCAGGGCCTCGTCTCGGTGCTCGTGACCGTCGACCTGGTGCTCGTCGCCGTGCTGGCGGACGACCCCGCGCAGGCCGCGTCCTACCAGGCGAGCATGATCCTCTCGCGCGTCCCCCTGTTCCTCGCGGGTGCGGTCGGCGCGTCGATCTTCCCGCTGCTGTCCCGGGCGTCCGGCCCCGGCGGCGAGCTGGTGCAGACGGCGGCGCGGGTCTACTGGGGGCTCGTCCTGCCGTTCGCCGTGGCCCTGGCCGTCGTCCCCGCCCCCCTGCTGGCGCTGGTCTTCCCGCCCGAGTACGGCGACGTCGTCCGCCTGCTCCCCCTGACCACGGCCGCCGGCGCGCTCATCGGCGCCGTGCAGCTGCTCACGACCTGCTTCCAGGCGCGCGGCGCGTACCGGGTGAGCATGCGGGCGCAGGCCGCCGGTCTCGTCGTCCACGTGGCGGCGCTCGCCGTGGGGGCCGCGCAGGCAGGCGTGGTCGGCCTCGCCGCGGGCTCGCTCGTCGGGGCCCTGACCAGCACGGTGCTGCTGGTGCTCGCCGCCCCGCGCACCTGGCGCGCCGCGGTCCTGCCCGCGCGCGGGCTGCTGCTGCTCGTCACCGCCTTCGGCGGCGTGCTGCTGGCCCTCCGGGACCGCCCGGTGCTGTGGTTCCTCGCCGCCCTCGCCGGCGGCCTCGCGCTCGCCGGGCGCGCCGCCCGCCAGCAGCCGTCCCCCGCACCCGCACCCGCGCCCGGGCCCGGGCCCGACGGCGAGGGCCGCCGCCTGCAGATCCTGCACCTGGGCTTCGAGGACTGGCGCAAGCCGGGCAGCGGCGGGGGCGCGGTCCGCACCCGCGAGGTCGACGAGCGACTGGCCCGCCGGCACGACGTCACGGTCCTGGTGACCCGCTACCGCGGCGCCCGGGAGCGGGTCGAGCGCGGGGTGCGGTGGGTGCCCATCGGCCTGCCGCTGGGCTACTGGGGCGGCATCCTGTCCTACTTCGCCGTGCTGCCCCTCGCGGCCCGGCGGCACCGGGCCGACCTGGTGGTGGAGGACTTCGCGGCCCCGATCGGCAGCCTGCTGCCCCACCTGTGGACCCGGCGTCCCCTGGTCGCGGTCGTGCAGTGGCTCGACGCCGAGGGCAAGGCCCGGCAGTACGGCCTGCCGTTCCACCGGGTCCAGGCGCGCGGCGTGCGCGGGCACCGGCGGATGGTCGCGATGTCGCAGGACCTGGCCGCCGAGCTGCGCGGGCTCAACCCGTCGGCCGAGGTGACCGTCGTGCCCAACGGGGTCCCGCCCGCGGCGTTCGACGTCCGCGAGCCGCGCGGCGACGACGTGGTGTTCCTCGGCCGGCTCGACACGGCGCAGAAGGGCCTGGACCTGCTGCTCGAGGCCTACGCCGCCGTCGCCGACCGGCTCCCCGGACGCCTGCTGCTGGCGGGGGACGGCCCGGACCGCCGGAGCCTGGAGGCGCAGGCCGCGCGGGAGGGCGTCGCGGACCGCGTGCGTTTCCTCGGCCGGGTCGAGGGCGAGGCCAAGCTCCGCCTGCTGGCGTCCGCCCGGGTGGTGGCGATGCCCTCGCGCTACGAGTCGTTCGGCATCGTCGCCGCCGAGGCGCTCGCCTGCGGCACCCCCGTGGTCGCGTTCCGCATCGGCTCGCTGCGGGAGGTGGTCACGCCGGAGACGGGCGTGCTCGTGGAGCCCTTCGACGTCGCGGCGTACGCCGAGGCGCTCGTCCGGGTGGCGACCGACCCCGAGCGCCTGGAGGCCCTGGGCGCCCGGGGCAGGCAGTGGGCCCGGCAGTACGACTGGGACGACGTGGCCGCCCGCCAGGAGGAGGTGTACCTGCGCGCCGTCGACGACGTCCGCGGGCGCGCCGGTGCCTGAGCCGAGACCCCCGCGACCGAGCCGCCGCCACCTGCTGCAGGCGGCCGGGGTCGCCGGGCTGGCGGGGCTGACCGGGCTGACGGCGGCGCGCGCAGGGGGCCCGGCCCCGGCGGCGGCCCCGACGGCGGGGGCCTGGCACCCCGACCGGCTGGACCGCCCGGTGTACGGCCTGCTCGAGGCCGAGCCCGACCAGTACGCCGAGCTGGCGCGCGCCGGCGTCGCGGCGGTGACGCTGCCGGTCGGCTGGGACCGCGCGCAGCCGCAGCCCGGCCGCCTGGACGAGGACTACCTGGCGCAGGTGCAGCGCCGGCACGAGGCCGCCCGGGCCCGCGGGCTGCACCTGTCCCTCGACCCCGGCCTGCAGTACCCGCCGGACTGGGTCGGGGCGCTGCCCGGGGCCCGGTTCGTGGACCAGGACGGCCGCCCCTGGCGCGGCGGGACCGGCGACGACGTGGTCGACGGCGTCTTCGACGAGCAGGTGCGCGAGGCGCAGGGCGCCTACCTGCGGCTGCTCACCGACCGGCTGGGCGACCTCGAGCTGGCCGGCATCCGCGTGGGGGGCCTGGCCCGGGGGGAGCTGCACTACCCGTTCACGGACCGCTCGCGCGAGCGCGCGACGTACTGGGCCTACGGCCGCTCCGCCCAGGCCCGGTGCCCGGTCCCCGGCTTCCGGCCCGGGCAGGGCAGCGCCGACGACGCCCGCACGTTCGTGGGCTGGTACCTCGGCGCCCTGGCGGACCACGCCCGGTGGCAGCTGGAGCTGCTGCGCGACCGGGCCGACGACGGCACCCGCCTGATCGTGCTGCTGCCGTCCTGGGGCCTGCGGCCGGGGGAGGTCGAGCGGGCGCTCGCCGCCGGGCTGGACGGCAGCACCTCGGGCGAGCAGCGCGGCACGCTCACCGAGGGGCTCGACTGGGAGGGCCAGCTCGCCGTCTGCGCCGCCGTGGCCGGCGTCGACGTGTGCACCACGTGGCTCGACCCGCAGGACCAGGGCGAGGACCAGGACCTGCTCAGCCCGGGGCGCTTCCTGGCCGGGCTGGCGGCTCGGCACGACCTCGGCGTGTGGGGGGAGAACACCGGCGGCAACACCGCCGAGGACCTCGGGCGCTGCGCGCGACGGGTCCGCGACCTCGACCTCCGGGGGCTGTTCTGGATGGGCGCTCCCGGCCTGGGCCGGGACGGCAACGCGTCCCTGGCCGACTACGCCGACGTCATCGACGCGGCGCAGGCGTGAGGACGGCACAACAGGCCAGACGGGTCCTGCTCCTCACCAGCCACCCCGTGGAGGCCCGTGACGGCGCGGACAAGGAGCTGGCCCTCACCGTCGCCGCCGGGATGCCCGACGTGGACTTCACGTGGTTCGGCCAGGCGGGCCGGCGGGGCCGGGAGCCGCTGCGCACCGGCCGGCGCGTGCCGCTGCTGTCGGCCACCGGCATGCCGGGCGTCGCCGAGCGCGTCCAGGCGGCCGGCCTCGGGTTGGCCCTGGACGCCCGGGTGGACCTCGTCCACGCGGTCGTCACCATCGGTCCGTGGTTCGGGAAGTTCGTCGCGCTGCGCGAGCGGGTGCTCGGCCCGCACCGGCGGCCGGCGATCCACACGGTCCCGGCCGTCGCCGACCCCCGCTGGCTGCGCGGTGCCGCGGCGCTGGGCACCACGGTCGCCCTGTCGCGCGCCACGCAGTCCCAGCTGCAGGACGCCGGCTTCCCGGACGTCCGGCTGGTGCCCCCGGGGACCGACCTGGGTCGCTGGCCCCTCCAGGCCCGCCGGCACGCGGGGCCGCCGGTCGTGGCGTTCGCCGGGCACTACGACGTCGAGGGCGGCCTGTCGGAGTCCGTCGCGGCGCTCGGCGCGCTCGCCCGCACCGGCACGGCGGTGCGCGCCCTGTTCCTCATGCGGCCGCGGCCCGGGCAGGACGAGGCCGGCGAGGCGGCGGCCCTGCTGCGCCGCGCCCGCGCCGCCGGGCTCGAGGACGTCCGGGTGCACGGCCGCGTCCCCGACATGCCGGCCGTGGTCGCGGACGTCGACGTGCTGCTCCTGCCCGCCCGCGACTTGGGCGGCAAGGCCGACGTGCCGCTGACGCTGCTGGAGGCGATGGCCACCGGCCGTCCGGTGGTCGTCTCCGACCTGCCGGAGCTGGCCGCGCTGGGCGGGGCGGTGACCCGCGTGCCCGTCGGCGACGTCCCGGCGCTGACCGCCGCGGTCCGGGGGCTGCTGGACGAGCCGGCCCGGTGGCAGGCCCGGTCGCGGGCCGGCCGAGCGCTCGTGGAGCAGCGCTTCTCCGCCGCCGAGATGGTCGGGCGCTACCGCGGGCTGTACGACGAGCTGCTCGGGTGAGGGCTCAGCCGGCGCGGTGGGCGCGGATCGCGGCCGCCAGGTCGTCGATCGTCGCGTAGCCGCCCTGGTAGAGGTCCGGCTCGAAGGCCCACACCACGGCCTGCAGCCCGTACCGCCGGGCCTGCGCGAACGTCAGCTGCAGCCCGGCCAGCGAGTCGCGCCCGGTGTTCTCGCCCATGACCGTCAGCGGCTGCGCCCGGCCGGCCGCCGCCAGGCCGGCGAGGTGCTTGACCGGGCTCCAGTAGCGCGGGTCCGAGCCGGCGTCGGCGGAGGCGTCCGCGTTGAGCCAGGTCGTGTAGACGACCACCTTCGGGTCGGTGATGCCGCCGATGAACCGCGCCACGTCGAAGCCGCGCTGCACCTCGCCGTTGATCTCCGCGGACGTGCCCCCGGCGAGGTCGCCGGAGACCGCGGCCTCCAGCTGCCCCGGCCGCATGCCCCACGACGGGTACATCATCAGCAGGTTGCCGGCGAACAGCTTCCGGGCCGTCGTGATCTGCCAGTCGTGGTAGTCGTCCAGGCTGGCGAGGTACCAGTCGGCGAACCGGCGGGCCGCGTCGTGGTCCGCGGTCGGCGTGCCCGGCTGCCAGCCCGGGACCGGGTTCGGCCGCAGGCCGGTCGCCAGCCCCGGCGCCGCGCCGCGGGCGACGGCGTCGAAGCCCCAGTAGGCGTTGGAGCGGCCCGCGTAGACGTGGTCGGGGTAGTTCAGCTCGCCGTACCAGCCGCCGCCGAGGCGCAGGCCGTAGAAGTCGGTCCCCAGCGCGCCGAGCAGCTGGCCCAGGTAGCGGGCCTGCTTGTCCCGCATCTGCTGGTTGAAGACCATGTTGGCGATCTTCTTGCCGGGCTCGGGGTGGGCGTAGGCGTCGCCGTACTGGTCGACGTAGCGGCTGTTCGGGTACGCGAACAGCCAGGACGGCGGGTAGTGCACGCCCGCGTCCAGCACGACCTGCCGGCCGGCGGCGCGGTACTGCGCCAGGCTGGTGCGCAGCTCGGCGACGTAGCCGGTGTTGACCTGCCCCTCGACGGGTTCGAAGCGGTCCCACGCGACCGCGAAGGTGGCCAGGTCCACGCCCGCCGCCGTCGTGGAGGCCAGCCGCTCGGTCGAGCTCTGCAGGGTGCCGAACAGCGTCTTCGGGGTGGCGGCGCGGGTGGTGAAGGACGTCGGCGGACCCGTGCTCCAGGTGACGCCGTCCAGCGACCAGGCGACGGCCGCGGTCCACGAGCCCTCGAGCCCGGTGTGGGTCGCCGACCAGGTGCGCGTGCCGCGGAAGGTCAGGTCGGTGCGCCGCCCGATGTCCTTGCCGACGTCCTTGCCGGCCTCGGGGCCGTCGGTCGGCCGCACCCGCAGCTGCAGCCCGCGCAGCGTCGTCCTGAGCGGCATCGTCACCGAGTAGGTGAACGTCGTGGTCGTGCCGTCGACCCTCACCTGCGGGGCGGTGGCGCTGACGCGCTCGAGGACGACGCGGCTCGGCTGGATGCTCGAGCGCGCCCCTGCCTGGGCAGGGGCGGCCAGGGCCGCCAGCACGAGCACGACCAGCGAGAGCGCGGTGAACAGGGTCCAGCGCCTCGGCGCAGCGATCAAGAGCACGGTCCGTGAACCTCCGTCGGCGCGCCGGGCGCTCGTCCGCGACCCGGGGAGCGGTCGCTCCATGACCGGACATCGACGCCGATCGGGCGGACCGGTTCGCCCGATCGGGTGAGCGACGCCGCGCGGTGCGGCCGCGCCGTCGGCGATACTGGGGAGTCGGTACTCGAGGAGCGGGAGCACGTGCACCCCTGGACGGCCGCACCGTGACCCGGGCCGGGTCCACGAGGCGCCGGCACGCCCTGCCGCGCCGCCAGTGGCCGTCGCCCGAGGCGCTCGTCCTGCTGATCGGGGTGCTGCTGACCGCGGCCGTCCTGCGCCTGTACGCGGTCGGCCGGGCCCAGGACCTGTTCATCGACGAGGTCACCTACACCGACCTCGCGGTCAGCCTCGCGTCCGGGGACGGCGTCCGCCTGCACGGCGAGCCGTTCCACCTGCACCCGCCGGGGCTGTTCCTCGTGCTCGCCGCGGTCGTCCGGGTGCTGGGCCTGCCGACCGACGGCCTGGCCGCGCTGGCCTTCGACCTGCGATGGGTGCCCGCCCTGTTCGGCAGCCTCACGGCGGCGGTCGTCGCGCTGCTCGTCCAGCGGGCGACGCGCTCCTGGGCGCTCGCCGCCTGCGCGGGCTGCCTGCTGGCGCTGGAGCCGTTCCTGGTGCGCTTCGACGGCCGCGTCCTGCTCGAGGCCCAGGCGATGTGCTTCGCGGCGCTCGGGCTCCTCGGCCTGACGGCGCTCGCCTCCCGTCGCCCCGACCACGCGGCCGGCGGGCTGTGGGGGCCGGTCCTCGTCGGCCAGGTCCTCGTCGCCTCCCTGCTGACCAAGGAGACCTACGGCGCGGTCGCCGTGCTGCCGGTGCTCGTCCTGCTGGCCACCGGCCTGGTCCTGCCCCGCCGCACCAGCGCGGTGGTGCTGGCGAGCACCGTCGCCACCTACCTGCTGTACGTGGTCGTGCTGGGCCTGACCGGTCAGCTCGGGGAGTGGGTCACCGCCAAGACGAGCGGCGTCTCGCGGCTGCTCGGCCTGACGCAGGAGACCGGCTTCAACTCCGACAGCGTCGGCTCGGCCACGCTGACCGGCCGGGTGGTGGCCAACCTGGCCAGCTTCGGCACGACGTACGCGGTGATCGGGCTCGGGGTGCTGGCCGCGCTCTGGCTGCTCGTGCTGCTGCGCCGCGGGGCCGACCTCCCGGGCCTGGACCGGCCCGTGGTCGTGCTCGTCGTCGTCTGGTCCCTGTGCGCCCAGGTGTACCTCGCCTACGCGGTGACGCTCGGCACGATCGAGGAGCAGATGTTCTACGCGCTCGTCGTCACCGCCGTCCCCGTCGTGTTCGCCGCCGGCCACCTCGCCCTGTCCCCCGCGGGCCCGCGGCTGCCCCTGGGGCTCGGGCGCCTGCCGCGGCGCGCCGTCCCGGGGCTGCTCGTGCTGCTGCTGGTCGCCACGGTGGCCCTCGACGGCGCCGTGTGGCTGCGCGTCCACACCCAGCGCGACGACGCCTACGCGCGGTTCCTGGCGTGGGCGAGCACGGAGCTGCCGTCCGGGAGCCGGGTCGCGGTGACCGACGAGACGACGCAGTTCGTGCTCGACGACACCAGCGTGCTCCGGGTGGAGAGCGGCGCGCAGGCCCGCGCGTTCCGGGCGGAGTACGTCCTGCTCGTCACCGAGCTCGTCGAGCAGGGCTACAGCCCGGTCGACGACGAGCTGGCCGGGATCGTCCGCGACGGCCGGCTGGTGTTCAGCGCCGAGGGGCGCACCGTGGGGAGCCTGCAGCTGTACGAGGTCGCAGCCGCGGGGCCGTAGGGACCGCGGGACGGTCACGGGTGGAGCCGCCTGTCAGAATCGAACTGACGACAACCTCATTACGAGTGAGGTGCTCTACCGACTGAGCTAAGGCGGCGTGGTGCGCCGCCGAGTGTAGCGGGGCGACCCGGCCGGCCTACGGGGACCGCAGGGTGAGGGCCAGCGCCTCGACCGCGAGCAGCGGGGCGACCGAGGCGTCCACCGCGGCGCGGCAGGTGAGCACCGCGTCGATGCGCCGCAGCGTGTCCTCCGGGCTGGTGGCCCGGGCGATGACGCCGGTCTGCTCGCCGAGGTCGCCGTGGACGAGGTCGGTGCCGGTGCCCAGCTGCACGACGAGCACGTCGCGGTAGAACGCCGCGAGGTCGATGAGCGCCCGGTCGAGCACGTCGCGGCTGGTGCGGGTGCCCCGGCTGCGCTGCCGCTTCTCGAGCTCCTTGAGCGCCCCCGCCCCGCCGCGGGCGGCCGCTCCCCTGCCGGTCACGCCCTTGCCGGTCGCGCCGACGCCCATGGCGTTCTCGAGCGAGGCCCGCTCCTGAGCGTCGCGCGGGGTCGTGGACCGCACGGCCTCGTCCTTGGCGGCCCCCACCAGGCCCTCGGCCGCCCGCAGGGCCTCGGCGACGCTGCCCAGCGAGCGGGGCAGCCGCAGCACCTCGTCGCGCTCCATCCGGGCGGCCTCGTCGGTGGCCAGCCGGCGGGCCCGCCCGACGTGGCCCTGCGACGCGCGGGCCGCGAAGGCGGCCATCGACGGGTCGACGCCCTCGCGGACGAGCACCTGCGCGACGGCGGTGGCCGCCGGGGTGCGCAGCGGGACGAGGCGGCAGCGCGAGCGGATCGTCGGCAGCAGGTCCTCCACGCTCGGGGCGCAGAGCAGCAGCACGCTGTGCGGCGGCGGCTCCTCCACGGCCTTGAGCACCGTGTTGGACGTGCGCTCCTCCATCCGGTCGGCGTCCTCGATGACCGTCACCTGCCACCGGCCGCGGGTCGGCAGCCGCGCGGAGCGCCGGATGATCTCGCGGGCGTCGTCGATGACCAGGTGCAGGCCCTCCGGGACGATGCGCGCCACGTCCGGGTGGGTGCCGACGAGCACCTGGTGGCAGGACTCGCAGTGGCCGCAGCCGCCGTCGGGGCACTGCAGTGCCGCGGCGAACGCACGGGCGGCGACCGAGCGGCCCGACCCCGGCGGGCCGGTGAACAGCCAGGCGTGGGTCATCGCGCCCCGGCCCGCGCCGCGGGTGGCCGCCCCGTGGCCGGGCTCGTGCCGCAGGAGCACCTGCGCGGCGTCGTCGACGGCCGTCTGCAGCTGCTCGACGACCCGCGACTGGCCGACGAGGACGTCGAAGACGCTCACGCGGGCACCTGCGCGGCCGGGGAGGCGGCGGGCACGAGCTGCCCGACCCGGCCGCGGACCTGCTCGGCCACCTGCTCCGCGGGCTGGTCGGCGGCGACCACGAGGTAGCGGTCGGGGGCCTTGGCGGCCAGGTCGAGGAACCCCTGGCGCACCCGCCGGTGGAAGGCCAGCGACTCGGCCTCGATCCGGTCCGGCTCGCCGACCCGGCGCGCCCGCACGAGGCCGACCGACGGGTCGACGTCGAGCAGCAGCACCAGGTCGGGCCGCACCCCGCCGGTCGCCCACTGCGACAGCCGGGCGACCTCGTCGACGGCGAGGTCGCGGCCGGCGCCCTGGTAGGCCAGCGAGGAGTCGACGTAGCGGTCGGTGACGACGACCGCCCCGCGCTGCAGCGCCGGGACGATGACGGCGTCGACGTGCTGGGCGCGGTCGGCGGCGTAGAGCAGGGCCTCCGCCCGCGGGGCGAGCGCGCTGGCCGGGTCGAGCAGCAGCTCGCGCACGCGGGCGCCGGCGGGCGTCGCGCCCGGCTCCCGCGTGACCACCACCTCGTGGCCGGCCTCGCGCAGCCAGCCCGCCAGCGCCTGCACCTGGGTGGACTTGCCCGCGCCCTCCCCGCCCTCGACGGCGACGAAGGTGCCGGGGAAGGCCGGGGCGGCCGGCCGCCGGTGCAGCAGGGCCCACAGGTCGGTGCGCAGCGGCACGCCCGGCCGGTCGTCCATCGTCCGGTAGGACGCCAGGCCGACGCCCACCGCCAGCAGGCCGCCGAGCAGCATGGTCACCGAGACGCCGTTGACGTCGAGGCTGGCCCCGCCGGGCAGCGCGAGCTCGCGCCGGCCGACGAGCCCGGCGACGACCGGCGCGACCGCGAGCACGGCCAGCAGGTCGATCCGCATGAGCGAGTTGACGAGCCCGAAGGTCCGGCCACGCACCTCGTCCTCGACCTCGGCGCCGAGCAGGGTGAGGCCGATGACGTAGGCCAGGCCGGCGAAGGCGCCGAGCAGCAGGGTGGCGGCCGCGACCAGCGCCAGCGCCGGCACGACCGCCATGAAGGCCAGGCAGCCACCCGCCACGACGATGACCGGCCCGAGCGCGCGGCGGCGGGACAGGTCGCCCAGCGCCCGAGGCCCGAGCCCGACGCCGAGGGCGATGCCGACGAACACGCAGCCGAACAGCAGGCCGAAGGCGCCGTCGCCGCCGCCGAGCACCGTGCTGGCGTACAGCCGGCCGTTGGCGATGACCACGCCCGCGGCGGCCAGGGCGCCGAGCATGGCCACCAGCACGCCCTTGACGACCGGGCTGCTGCGGGCGAAGGCCAGGCCCTCGCGCAGGCTGCTCAGCACCGACGGCGCGGCCTGCGCCGAGGCCGCGGCGGCGCGCCCCGGGATCTCGGTCAGCCGGCTGACCTGCAGGGCGGCGAACAGGAACGTCACGCCGTCGACGTAGAGCGCGAGGTCGGCGGTGTCCAGCCCGGTGCGCGTCCCGAGGGCGTAGCCGAGCACGCCGTACACCACCCCGGCGAGCGGGGCGGTGGCGTACGTCGCGACCAGCGAGAGCTGGTTGGCCGACTCGAGGTGCTCGCGCGGCACCAGGTTGGGGACCGAGGCCTCCTTGGCCGGGATCCAGAACAGGCTGAGCATCTCCACCAGCAGCGTGGCGACGAGCAGCCAGAGCAGGGAGCTGACGACCGGGATCGACAGGAACAGCAGGCCGCGCAGGACGTCGGTGACGACCATGAGCCGGCGCCGGTCGAACCGGTCGGCGACCGCCCCGCCGAGCGGGCCGAAGACGACGGCGGGCAGCAGCCGGAAGGCGAGCACGCCGCCGGTCGCGTAGGCCTGCGCGGCGAACCCGCGGTCCTCGACGAGCTGGACGGCCAGCGCCGTCGTGGCGAGGAAGCCCAGCCAGTCGCCGAAGCTCGACAGGGCGAGCGCGAGGTAGAGCCGGCGGAAGCCCCGGAACTGCAGGGCCCCGGGCCACCGCACGCCGCTGGTCCCCTGCCGAGTCACCCCCGGAGCGTACGGGCGGTCAGCCGCCGGCCGGCTCCGCCGCGACCTTCTTGGGGGCGGCCTTCTTGGCCGGGGCCTTCTTGGCCGCCGCCTTCTTGGGGGCGGCCTTCTTCGCCGCGGCCTTCTTGGGGGCCTTGGCCGGTGCCGGGCCGCGGGCGCGGCGCTCGGCGAGCAGCTCGGCCGCGCGCTCGTCGTCCAGGCCCTCGGGGGTGTCGCCCTTGCGCAGCGAGGCGTTGGTGGTGCCGTCGGTGACGTACGGGCCGAAGCGGCCCTCCTTGACGACCATCGGCTCGCCGGTCACGGGGTCCTGGCCGAGCTCCTTGAGCGGGGGCTTCGGCGCGGCGCGGCGGCCGTACTGCTTGGGCTGCGCGAGCAGGTGCAGCGCCTCGGGCAGCGAGATGGTCAGCAGCGCCTCCTCGCTCTCGACCGAGCGCGACTCCTTGCCCTTGCTGACGTACGGGCCGTAGCGGCCGTTCTGCGCCGTGACCTCCTCGCCGTCCTCCGCGGCGCCGAGGACGCGGGGCAGGGTCAGCAGCTGCAGCGCCTGCTCGAGGGTGATCGTCTCGAGGTCCATCGAGGCGAACAGCGACCCCGTCGGCGGCTTGTCCTTGGAGCCCTCGGGCAGCACCAGCGACACGTACGGGCCGTAGCGCCCGGCCTTGGCGACCACCTCGTAGCCGGTCGTCGGGTCGGTGCCGAGCACCCGGTCGCCGCTCGGGGCGTGCGCCAGCTCGACGGCCCGCTCGACCGTGAGCTCGTCGGGGGCGAGGTCCTCCGGCAGCGAGGCCTTCTCCTCGCCGACCTGCACGTAGGGGCCGTACTTGCCCACGCGGACGACGACCTCGGTGCCGGCGCCCTCGGCCCCCTCGGGGACCCGACCGATGACGATCGAGTTGACCTCGCGGGCGTCGATGTCGTCGAGGTTGGCGCCGACGAGCTTCTTGAGGCCGCCCTCCTCGCCCGCGCCGGAGCCGAAGTAGAACCGGGTCAGCCACTCCACGCTGTTGCCCTCGCCGCCCGCGATGACGTCGAGGTCGTCCTCGAGCGAGGCGGTGAAGCCGTAGTCGACCAGCCGGGCGAAGTGCTGCTCGAGCAGCCCGACGACGGCGAAGGCCAGCCAGGTGGGGACGAGGGCGCTGCCCTTCTTCCACACGTAGCCGCGGTCCTGGATCGTGCCGATGATCGAGGCGAACGTCGACGGCCGGCCGATGCCGAGCTCCTCGAGCCGCTTGACCAGGCTGGCCTCGGTGTAGCGGGCCGGCGGGCTGGTGGTGTGGCCCTGCGCCTCGAGCGCGTCGACCTGCAGCCCGTCGCCGACCGCGACCCGCGGCAGCCGCCGCTCGGCCGTCTCGAGCTCGGCGTCGGGGTCGTCGCTGCCCTCGACGTAGGCCCGCAGGAACCCGGGGAAGGTGATGACCTTGCCGGACGCGGCGAACTCCGCGTCCGTCCCGTCGGCCGAGCGCGCCCCCAGCCGGATGCTCGCGCTCGTGCCCCGGGCGTCGGCCATCTGGCTGGCGACCGTGCGCTGCCAGATGAGCTCGTACAGGCGCAGCTCGTCGCCGGTGACCTCGCGGGCCAGCTCCCCCGGCGTGCGGAACACGTCGCCGGAGGGTCGGATCGCCTCGTGCGCCTCCTGCGCGTTCTTCACCTTGCCGGCGTAGCGGCGGGGGGCGTCCGGCACGTACTCCGGGCCGTACAGCTCGCGGGCCTGCGTGCGGGCGGCGTTGACCGCCGTCTCCGACAGGTTGCTGCTGTCGGTGCGCATGTAGGTGATGTGGCCGTTCTCGTACAGCCGCTGCGCGGTCTGCATCGTGCGCTGCGCGGAGAAGCGCAGCTTGCGGCCGGCCTCCTGCTGCAGCGTGCTGGTCATGAACGGCGCGTAGGGCTTGCGGGTGTAGGGCCGGTCCTCGACCGAGCGGACCTCGAACGGCGCGTCCACCAGCCGCTCGGCGAGCCCGCGAGCGCTCGGCTCGTCGAGCAGCACGACGTCCAGGCCCTCCTTGACCCGGCCCGTCTCCTGCTCGAAGCTCGCGCCGGTCGCGAGGCGCTTGCCGTCGAGGGCGACCAGCGTGGCGGCCATGGTCCGGGGCGCGGTCGGGTCGGACTGCTCCCCGGCCGCGAACGTGCCGTCGAGGTCCCAGTAGCCCGCCTGCACGAAGCGCATCCGGGCGCGCTCGCGCTCCACGACGATCCGGGTCGCCACCGACTGCACGCGGCCCGCCGACAGCCGCGGCATGACCTTCTTCCACAGGACCGGGCTGACCTCGTAGCCGTACAGCCGGTCCAGCACGCGCCGGGTCTCCTGCGCGTCGACCAGGGCGGTGTCGAGCTCGCGGGGCGAGTCCACCGCCGCCTGGATCGCCTGCGGGGTGATCTCGTGGAACACCATCCGGCGGACCGGGACCTTGGGCTTGAGCGTCTCCAGCAGGTGCCAGGCGATCGCCTCGCCCTCGCGGTCCTCGTCGGTGGCGAGGAAGAGCTCGTCCGCGTCCTTGAGCAGCGCCTTGAGCTTGGCGACCTGCTGCTTCTTGTCGGCGCTGACGACGTACAGCGTCTGGAAGTCGTGGTCGACGTCGACGCCGAGCCGGGCCCACGCCTCGCCCTTGTGGCTGGCGGGCACGTCGGCGGCGTTGCGCGGCAGGTCGCGGATGTGGCCGATCGAGCTCTCGACGGTGTAGCCGGCGCCCAGGAACGAGCCGATCTTCTTGGCCTTGGCCGGCGACTCGACGATGACCAGGCGGTTGCCGGTCGTCGCGGTCGTCGTCGCGGCCGGCCGCTTGCGCGGCGCGGCCGGAGCGGTCTTGCTCGTGGGCACGGGTCTCCGTCGTCAGGGTGGTGCTGTCAGGTGTGCTGGGGCGCGGCAGTGTCGCTGCCGGGAGGGGCGCAGTGTCAAACGCCGCCCGGAGCCGGAGTGTGCCCGAGGCGGGCCCGGCACGCCCGGAGGCCCCGCCCGGCGGGTGCCGGACGGGGCCTCGGGGTGGTGCGGGGTGCTGCTAAGCGAGGCAGCCGCCGAGGGCGATCGTGCCGTCGATCACGGCGATGCGGTCCAGGACCGTCTTGTACTGGGCCTGGAGACCCGCGAGGACGGTCTTCTGGGCGGCGACGGCGTCGCGGTTGACCTTCTTGGCGCTCTCCAGCGTCCGCAGCGTCGCGGACTCGGTGACGATCTTCGCGTCGAGCGCGTTCAGGTCGGCCTTGGCGGTGGTGAGCGCCGCCTCCTTCTCGCTGATCTGGCTGGTGAGGGTGTTCAGCGAGGTCTGCAGCGGGGTGAGCTGGTTCTGCAGCGACAGGATCGTGTTCTCCGCCGCGGTGATCGAGGTGTTCAGACCGGCGAGGGTCGTGGCGAGCTTGGTGACCTCGCCGTCGAGGCGGGTGACCTCGGCGGTCTCGTTCGTCACGGCGGCGTTGGCCGCCGTCAGGGTGGCCTGCAGGCCGGGCAGGGCGTCCTCGAGGGCCTTGAGCTCGCCCTGCTTCTTCGTGATCTCCGCCTGAGCGGCGGTGAGGTCGCCGGTCAGGCCGGGGAGCGCGGCCTCGAGGGCGGCGATCTCGGCCTTCTTGGCGGTGACGGCGGCGTTGGCGTTCGTGAGGGCGGTGCCGGCGGCGGTCTGCGCGGTCTTGGCGTCGGCCAGCGCCTCGGTGGCGCTGGTCACCTGGGCGCTGGCGCCGGCCAGGCTGGTCTGCAGGCCGGGGAGCTGCTGCTGCAGGTTGCTGCTGTCCTGCTGCTTGGCCGACAGCTGGGAGTTCAGGGCGGCGAGCTGGCCCTGCAGCTTGGTCAGGTCGCCGTTCAGGGCGGTGATCAGCGCGGTCTTCGCGGCGGCCTGCTGCTCGGCGGCGACGATGTCGAGCTTGAGCTTGGCGATCGAGGCGTTCAGCTCCTGCTTCTTCTTGTCCGAGTTGCCCTTGATCGCTGCGAGCTCGGCCTCGAGCGTGGCGAGCTGGGTCCGCAGCGCGGTCGCGTCGGCGACCGGCGTCGCGGTGGCGGCGGTGATCTCCCGCTGCTTCGCGGCGATCTCGGCGTTCTTGGTGGTGATGTCTCCCTGCAGGCCGGCGATCTCGGTCTGCAGCACCGGGAGCCGAGCCTCGATCGCGCCGATCTGCTGGGTGAGCGTGGTGACGCTCTGCTCGGCCAGCCGCAGGTTCTCCTCGGCCTTGACGACCGCGGCGGTCGCGGCGGCGGCGTTGGTGTCGGCGGTCTTGGCGGCGGTCTCCAGCGCCGGCAGCGCGGCGCGGGCGTCGGCGAGCTTCTTCTCGGCGGCGTCGACGAGGGCCTGCGCGGCGTCGCCCTGGGCGACCAGGCCGGCCAGCTCCTGCGTGGCGGTCCCGATCGCCGCCACCTGGGCGTTGACCGCGTTCTGCGCCGTGGTCGCGGCCGCGGTGGCGCTGTCCAGCCGGGTCTTCGCGGCGGCGAGCTCACCGTCCCTGGTCGCCTTGTCGGCGAGGGCCTGGGTCTTCTTCGTGTTCAGGCCGGCGAGCTCGGTCTGCGCGGCGGTCAGCTGGGTCTGCAGCGGCGTGATCTGGTTGACCAGCGTGGTGCGCTGGCCCTGCAGCGTCGTCAGCTCGGTGTTCGCCGCAGTGATCGCGGCGCTCATCGTGGCCTTGTCCGCCTCGAGCTTGGTCAGCGACATCGTCGTCGTGTCGATCTGGCCGACCAGGGTGGCGAGCTCGGCGTCCAGCGCGGCGATCTCCTTCTCCGCGGCCGTGATCTGCGTCGTCAGGCTGTTCTGAGTGGTGACCAGCGCGGCCCGCTCGGCGTTCAGCGTCGCGATCTGGGTCGCGTTCTGGCGCGCGGCGGCCTTGAGCAGGTTCGGCTGCACCATCCCGCGGTGCGCGAGCTGGTTGGTCACGCCGTTGCAGATCCCGCCGCTCGGGCTGGTCGTCGCCGAGGCTCCTCCAGCGAACACGACCCCGGCGAACGCGGCCGGCAGGACGAGGGCGGCGACGGCGCGACGGGCGGTGAACAGGGATCCGGCGGCGACGGTGCGCATGAGATGTGGCTCCTGGGTGTGGGGCTCGTCCTCGGAGTGCTCTCCGGCTCGCCGCCGAGACTGCCGGACCACCCCGGTGTCCGACATGACCCGCTGGTGGGGGTGTGCGTTCGATTTTCCCAACGCCCCCACGTCACCGGGCACGGCCGCGGGGGGCCGGACCCGTCGGGACTAGTCCCCGGCGAGCACCTTGAGGGCCTCGGCCCGGCTGGTCACCCGGAGCTTCTTGAGCGTGGTGCTCACGTGGCCGCGGACGGTCACCGGCGACACGAACAGCCGCTGGGCGACCTGCTCGGTCGTCAGCCCCTCACGCAGCAGCTCGAACACCTCCACCTCGCGGCTGGTGAGCCGCGCGGTGGCCCGGCCGCCCGGCAGCAGGCGCCGCTTGGGCCGGCCGCGGAACTCGTCCAGGACGCGGGCCACCAGCTCCCGCGGCAGCGCGGCCTCCCCGGCCAGCACGCCCTGCAGCGCGTGCGGCAGACGGTCCGGGTCCATGTCCTTGAGCAGGTAGCCCGACGCCCCGGCCCGCAGGGCGTCGAACAGGTCGTCGTCGTTGCGCGACGCCGTGAGCATCACGACGGCGGTGCCGGGCAGCGCGCGGGTGATCTGCTCCGCGGCGCGCACGCCGTGACCGGGCATGTGGATGTCGAGCACGCAGACGTCCGGCGCGGTCTCGAGGGCGACCGCGACCGCCCTGGTGGCGTCGCCGGCCTCCCCCACCACCAGCCAGCCGGCGGCCTCGAGGGCCGCCCGGACGCCGAAGCGGGTGGGAGCGTGGTCGTCCGCGACCACGACGCGCAGGCTCTCGCTCTCGCTCACGGCCACCGCACCTCCACCGTCGTGCCTGCTCCGACGGCCGACTGCAGCCGGAACACGGCGCCCAGCCCCTCGGCGCGCTCGCGCATGCTCGTGAGGCCGAAGCCGCCCCCCGTCCTCGTCTCCGGGGCCCCGTCGAAACCTCGTCCGTCGTCCCGGACCCGCAGCGTCAGCGGCGGGCAGGTCAGCTCGACCCGGACACAGGACGCGCCGCCGTGGCGCACGCCGTTGCGGAAGGCCTCGGCCACGATGCGCAGCACGGCGTCGCCCTGCTCCGGGGAGAGCTCCACCCCCTGGTCCGCCACGACCGTGGCCTCGGCGCCGTACCGGCCCGCCAGGCCGTCCACCGACTCGCGCAGCACGTCGGCGAACGCCCCCGTCGTCGTACGGCTCAGCGCGGCGATGGCGGTGCGGGCCTCGTCGATCGCGCGGGCCGCCGCACCGTCGATCCGGTCGACCACCTGCACGTCCCCCGGGGAGCGCTGGAGCAGGCGGGTCTGCGACCACAGGTAGGTCAGCTCCTGCGTCAGCCCGTCGTGCAGGTCGCGCGCCAGCCGCCGACGGTCCTCCAGCACAGCGGTGTAGGACACGGCCGCCCAGTACGAGCGCAGCTCCCGCAGCGCCCCCACCAGCAGGAAGGCGTAGAAGAGCAGGCGCAGCACGTCGCCGACGGACACGAAGTCGGTGTACAGGCTCGGGAACAGCAGGTAGTTGAGGCGGGCGACCGCCGCCAGGGCGCAGCCGGCCCCGAGCCAGCGCAGCAGCTCGTCGCGCTCGCGCACCGCCTGCCGGGTGAACGCGCCCGCCGCCAGGAGGTACAGCAGGCCCGACACGGCCTGTGCGGCCAGCGCGAGCGGGTGGCCGCCGACGACGGGCGAGCGCAGGTCACCGAGGTCGAGCGCAGGGTCGACCGCTGCGGGGAGCCGGCCGCCGTACGCCGCGACCAGCCCGCCCAGCACCACGACGAGGCCGACGCAGGCGAGCAGCCCCCGCCGGGCACGTCGCGGCTCGACCGTGCGGCGCGGCGAGAGGAAGGAGGCCGCGGTCAGCAGGGCGATGCCGACGAAGCGCACCCCGAGAGCGGCCCACGGGGTGATGCCCCGCCCGGGCACCAGCGCGTCGGACGGGGCGCCGAACAGCAGGTTCGCCATAGCGAGGACGCCGAGCGCGCAGGCGACCAGCAGCGCACGGGCCCGGCTGTTGCGCAGGTAGCGCCCGTAGAGCAGGTAGGCCACGAGCAGGGCGACCAGGCCCTCCCCCGTCTCGAGCACGACGTGCAGCTCGGGCGCCTCGACCGCCAGCGGCAGGGAGGGCAGCAGGACCGTCGCCGCCGTCAGGAGCAGGGCCGCCGCGGTGCTGACCGCGGTGAGCCGCACCGGCGAGCCGGCGAGGGCCGCGGTGGGTGGCACGCCGCGAACGTACGCGTCCCGCCCCGGACGGGTGAACCCACCGCCCTCCCCGCGCACGGCCGGGTGACGCGGCCCGGATCGCGGCACCCACCTGCACGGGGTGGCCCACGATGCCCGCATGCTGTCGCGGCGCCCGCGTGTCCTGGTCGTGGAGGACGACACCCCCATCCGCCTCACGCTGGAGCTGGCCCTGAGCGCGGAGGGCTACGAGGTCCAGGCCGAGCCCGACGGGTGCCGGCTGGAGTCCGTCGGGCAGGCCTTCCGCCCGGACCTGGCCCTGCTCGACGTCCGCCTGCCCGTGGGCCCGGACGGCTACGCGATGGCCAGGATCCTGCGCCGCAGCAGCGACGTGCCGCTGCTGTTCCTCACCGCCGCCGACGCCGTCGAGGACCGGCTCGCCGGCTTCGACGCGGGGGCCGACGACTACCTCGTCAAGCCGTTCTCGATGGCGGAGCTGCTGGCCCGGACCCAGGCCCTGCTCCGCCGCGCCGGGCGGCTGGCGAGCAGCACGTGGCAGATCGGTGACGTGCTGATCGACGACGGGGCCCGTTCGGTCTCCCGCGGCGGGGCCCCGGTCGACCTGACGCGCACCGAGTACGACCTGCTGGCCGCGCTGGCGCAGCACGTCGGGAAGGTCCTGTCCAAGACCCAGCTGCTGACCACGGTCTGGGGCTTCGACGCGTACGACGCCAACCTGGTCGAGGTGCACATGAGCGCCCTGCGGCGCAAGCTCGAGGCCGCCGGGCCCCGGGTGATCCAGACGGTCCGCGGCGCGGGCTACGTCCTGCGGGCATGAGCGACGACCCGGCGGACCGCCGGTCCGGGAGCCTGGAGAGCCGCTGGCGCCAGGTGCTGGAGACCGCACCGCAGGTCTACCTGGCCCTCGACGCCACCGGCGCGGTCCGGGACGGCAACCGGGCGGCCTGGCGCCTGCTGGTCGTGAGCAGGGAGGAGGTGCTCGGACGGCCGCTGTCGCGCTTCGTCCCCGAGCGCGAGCGCGCGCGCTTCGAGCAGGCCCTGCAGGACGCGCTGGCGCAGCCGGCCGAGGCGTCGCGCGAGCCCCTGCAGCTCGACCTGCGCCGCGCCGACGGGTCCGAGTTCGCCGCCGAGCACCTGGTGTGGGGCGTCGACCGGCGGGGCGACCCGCTCGTGCACTGCTTCGTCCGCGACGTGACCGAGAGCCGGCGGGCACACCAGACGGCTGCCCTGCTCGCCGCCGTCGTCGAGGGCTCGTCGGACGCCATCATCACCGAGGGGCCCGACGCGAGGATCCTCACCTGGAACCCCGCCTCCGAGCGGATGTTCGGCTGGTCGGGCGAGGAGGCGGTCGGCGAGCCGTCGCGGCTGATCGTGCCTGCGGACAGGGTCGCCGAGCACCTGGGCCTGGTCGCCGCCGTGCTGCGCGGACAGCCGGTGCGCGGCGTCGAGACCGAGCGGCTCAGCCGGGCCGGCGTACGGGTGCCGGTCACGCTGCGCATGTCGCCGGTGGAGGACGCGTCGGGCGCGATCGTGGCGGTGTCGACGGTGGCCCGCGACGTCACGGAGGAGCGCTGGATGGCCCGGACGCTCGACGAGACGCTGGACCGCCTGCAGACGGCGCTGGCGGAGGCGCAGGTGTCGGAGGAGCGCAGCCGCCGGTTCCTCGCCGACGCGGCCCACCAGCTGCGCACTCCCCTGACCGGCATCCGCGCCTGCGCGGAGCTGCTGCTGCGCGGGGTCCCCGAGGCCGACCGCGACCGCCTGCTCGCGGTCATGGTGCGCGAGACGTCCCGCTCGGCCCGACTCATCACGGGCCTGCTGCGGATCGCCCGCCTGGACCAGGGCGAGCCGCTCCCCGTCGGCGCCGCGGACCTGCTCGCGGTCTGCCGGGGCGAGGTCGACCGGCTCTCCCTGCTCGCCCCGGAGCTCCAGATCGCCCTGGACGTGCAGTGGGCGCCGCCGGACCAGCTGCCGCTCGACGCGGGCAGCTGCGAGGAGATCCTCAGCAACCTGGGCGACAACGCGCGCCGGCACGCGGCCTCGCGGGTCGACGTCACGGTCACCCGCGACGAGAGCGCTGCGCGGGTGCTGGTGCGGGTGTCGGACGACGGGCCGGGAGTGCCCGAGGACGCCCGGGAGCGCGTGTTCGACCGGTTCGTCAGCCTGGACAGCCGCGGCGGCAGCGGCCTGGGGCTGCCGATCGCCCGGGCCCTGGCCCTGGCCATGGACGGCGAGCTGACCTACGCGGGCGGCTTCGTGCTCGCGCTGCCGCTCGGCACGCACTCCGCATGAGGCCTGGCTCCCGGCACCCGCGCGTGGAGGGGGACGCCGGCGAGCTCGAGCAGCACGAGGCGCAGCCCGCGCAGGTCGTCGTCGGGGACGAGCGCGCGAGCTCCCGCCTCGACCGCCGTCAGCTCCAGCAGGCCTGAGGGGTACAGCAGCACGACCTCGCAGCCGGGGGACGCGCCCCGGAGCGCGCGCACGGCGCCGAGCCCGGACATCCCGGTCAGCGGCAGGGCCACGACGGCGACGCACGCCTCGTGCTGGCGCACCAGCCCGGGCACGTCGGCGAAGCACGGCACGACGGCCGCCACGTCGAAGCCGCACGCCGTCAGCAGCCGGACGACCGGCCCGTGGGCCGTCGTCTGGTCGTCGCAGACGACGGCCAGCCTCGGGCTGCGCGGGCTCGTCATGCAGGCAGCCTGACAGGCCGGCCTGAACCCCGCCTGAAGAGATCCACCATCTGCCCGCGGACCTGGCAGACGGCTGTCCACCGGCTTCAGGAGACCTTCAGACCGGCTTCAGCCCAGCCTCAGGTACGGCCTCGACCTTCTTCTCAAGCAGCAGACCGCACGCCGTCCCGGTGCGCGCGGCCCTTCCTGGAGGAGAACCACATGTCGGACCCCCTCGGTGTGCACGGCCGCCGGCGCGCCGCAGCACGGGCCACTGTCGTCATCGGCGCGGTCGGCTCGCTGACGCTCCTGACGGGTGGCGCGGTCGCCCTCGCGGCCGTCCCGCACTCGGCCACGGGCGAGTACAGCGCTTGCTACAACAAGAGCAGCGGCCTGCTCCGCGTGATCGACGCCCAGGCCGGCGCCAAGTGCAACCCGCAGTCCGAGCTGCTGATCCGGTGGAACGCGAAGGGCGTCAAGGGCGACAAGGGCGACACCGGCGCGAGGGGTGCCACCGGCGCCCAGGGCCCGCAGGGCGCCACGGGTGCGAAGGGTGCCACCGGCGCGCAGGGCGGCACGGGTGCGACCGGTGCCACGGGTGCCAAGGGCGACACCGGCGCGAAGGGTGACACCGGCGCGCAGGGCGAGACCGGTGCCGTCGGTCCGCAGGGCCCCCAGGGACCGCAGGGACCCCAGGGCGAGAAGGGCGAGACCGGAGCCACCGGCGCACAGGGCGAGACCGGTGCGCAGGGCGAGACCGGAGCGCAGGGTGAGACCGGAGCGCAGGGTGAGACCGGAGCGCAGGGCGAGACCGGAGCGCAGGGCGAGACCGGAGCGCAGGGCGAGACCGGAGCGCAGGGCGAGACCGGAGCGCAGGGCGAGACCGGTGCCACCGGAGCGCAGGGCGAGACCGGAGCGCAGGGCGAGACCGGTGCCACCGGAGCGCAGGGCGAGACGGGCGCGCAGGGCGAGACCGGCGCCGCCGGCGAGAAGGGCGACCAGGGCGTTCAGGGCGAGACCGGCGCCGTGGGACCTCAGGGTCCTCAGGGTGAGAAGGGCGAGACCGGAGCACAGGGCGAGACCGGCGCGACCGGCGAGACCGGCGCCCAGGGCATCCAGGGCGAGAAGGGCGACACTGGCGCCCAGGGCGAGACCGGAGCCCAAGGCGAGACCGGAGCCACCGGCGACACCGGAGCACAGGGCGAGACCGGCGCGACCGGCGCGACTGGCGCGACCGGCGAGACCGGAGCACAGGGCGAGACCGGCGCGACCGGCGAGACCGGCGCGCAGGGCGAGACCGGCGCCCAGGGCATCCAGGGCGAGAAGGGCGACACAGGCGCCCAGGGCGAGACCGGAGCCCAGGGCATCCAGGGCGAGACCGGAGCCACCGGCGGTACCGGCGCGCAGGGCGAGACCGGAGCTCAGGGCATCCAGGGCGAGACCGGAGCCACCGGCGAGACCGGCGCGCAGGGCGAGACCGGAGCCACCGGCGCCCAGGGCGAGACCGGAGCGACCGGCGAGACCGGAGCCCAGGGCATCCAGGGCGAGACCGGAGCCACCGGCGAGACCGGCGCGCAGGGCGAGACCGGAGCGACCGGCGCGCAGGGCGAGACCGGCGCCCAGGGCATCCAGGGCGAAGCCGGAGCCACCGGCGCGACCGGCGAGACCGGCGCCCAGGGCGAGACCGGAGCCCAGGGAGCTCAGGGCGTCAAGGGCGACACCGGCGAGATGGGTGCCCAGGGCATCCAGGGGCTCAAGGGCGAGGACGGCGCCGACGGCGCCGACGGTGCCAACGGCACGGACGGCGCCAAGGGCGACACGGGCGCGACGGGAGCACAGGGGCCGCAGGGCGACCAGGGCACGCAGGGCGTCCAGGGCGAGACCGGGGCGGCAGGCCCCCAGGGACCCCAGGGTCCGCAGGGCGAGCAGGGCGAGCAGGGCCCGCAGGGCCCGCAGGGCGAGACCGGCGCGGACAGCACCGTCGCCGGCCCCCAGGGCGAGACGGGTGAGACCGGCCCCGCCGGCCCGCGCGGTCCGGCCGGCGCCGACAGCACCGTCGCCGGCCCGGAGGGCGACAAGGGCGAGACGGGCGAGACCGGGGCGACCGGCCCCCAGGGGCCCAGGGGTGAGACGGGCGCCACCGGTGCGGCCGGCAGCTTCAGCAGCAACGCCACCATCGTCCAGACCACGTCGAACGGGACGACCGGTACGGCCAACTGCACGGAGGGCAGGCGGGCCGTCGGCGGCGGCTTCAGCGGCGTCACCGGCAACACCCGCATCGTGGACAACTACCCCGGCAGTGCGACGTCGTGGAACGTCTCGCTGTCCGGCTCGGTGAGCGGCTGGAAGGTGTACGTGATCTGCGCCAGCTGATCATCGGCGCACGAGGGCCGGGGGCGACCGCGATGCGGTCGCCCCCGGTCGCCGTGTAGGGGTGCTCGAGGACGACCTGCGGGGGTCGACGTCGACGACGGGGCTGGACGTCCCGTCCGAGGACTAGCGGGTCGGGGAGGCCGACGCCGACGGCCGCTCGAGCGTCGGGTCCAGCGCGATCGCCTTCTTGATCGCGGCGTCACCCCGGGTCTGGTCCCCGAGCCGGCGCAGGAGCAGGCCCAGGTTGTAGTGCGCGTTCGCGTCACCCGGGTCGGCCCGGATCGCCCGCTCGTACAGGTCCACCGCACCCTCCACGTCGCCCCGCTTGGTGGTGAGGATGGCCAGGTTGTAGAGCGCGGGCTCGTAGGCAGGGTCGATCGTCAGCGTCTCGTCGTACCGGGCAGCCGCGGTGGTGTCGTCGCCGGCCTGCTGCGCGAGCACGCCGAGGTTGTACGGCGCGAGCTTGTTGGCCGGGTCCTGGGCGCGCAGGGCCTCGAAGTCCCGCTGCGCGGCGGCGGTGTCACCGGCGGCGCTGGCCCCGAGCGCCCGGTCGAGCAGCACGGCCGTGTCGGTCGAGGTGGACGGTGCCGCAGTCGGCGGCGCGGGCGCGTCGCTGCCACAGCCCTGGACCAGCAGGCCGATCGCGATCGCGGCCGTCAGCGACAGTCCGGTGCTGCGCAGCCGGGCCCTGGTCAGAGTCACGCCGTGTCCTCGAGTCGTGGTTCGGTGTCCGGATCACGGGGCGGACCCGGATCGACGGAGAGGCAGGTGCCTCCGCTAGTCCTCGGCCGGGTCGACCAGCTCGGGGTTCAACTTGAGGGCCACGGCCACCTCCGCGTCGCCCTGGACCGTCTCGCCGGTCTTCCGGAGCAGCAGGCCGAGGTTCAGGTGGGCGCCGGCGTCCCCCGGCCGCAGGGCGATCGCGCGGCGGTAGAGCTGCTCCGCCTGCGCCTCGTCGTCCGCTTCCTCGCGCAGGATGGCGAGGTTGAAGACCGCCGGCTGGTAGTCGGCGTCGGTGTCGAGCACCGCGCGGTACTGCTTCTCGGCCTCGGCCTCGGCGCCCTGCGTCTGCGCGATCAGGCCCAGGTTGTACAGCGCGAGGACGTTGCGCGGGTCGGTCTGCAGCGCCGTCCGGTAGTCGGCGCCGGCGCCGGCGAGGTCGCCGTCCACGTGCTTGGCCAGCCCCGCCTCCACCGCGGCGGCCGCGGGCGAGCTCGGCGCCGCGGCGGAGGACGTCGCGGCCGTCGGGGCCGGGTCGCTGCCGTCCTCGGACGAGCTGCACGCCCCCAGCAGACCGGCACCGATCACGGCCAGCAGGAGCGGGGTCGCGGCGCGTGTGCGAGAGCGACGCAGGACAGCGGAGTGGCGCACGAGGGGTCCTCCCGGCATCGACGGACGTGCGCGGTCGCGCACCTCCGTGGCTCCTGATCGGCGGGGGAAGGGCGTTCCTGGAGCACCTGCCGGGACACAGATGTGGCCGGAGCGATGCTTGCAGAGCTTCCTCTGCAGAGGACATGCTGCACCCGTGCCCGAGGCCCTGCCCCCACCCGCCCCGCACGTCCAGGTGCGCGACCCCCGCGTGCTGCGCGCCCTGGCCCACCCGCTGCGCGGCCGCCTGCTCGGGCTGCTCCGCCTGGACGGCCCCTCGACCGCCACCCGGCTCGGCCAGCGCGTGGGAGAGAGCAGCGGCGTGACCAGCTACCACCTGCGCCAGCTGGCGGCGCACGGCTTCGTGGCGGAGGTGGCGGGCCGGGGCACCGGGCGCGAGCGCTGGTGGCAGGCGCAGCACCAGATGACGTCCTGGCAGCCCGACGAGCTGCTCGACCAGCCGGGCGGGCTCGAGGCCGACGAGCAGATGCACCGCCACCAGATCGAGGGCTGGGGGCGCGAGCTGGCCGCCTGGGCCGACGGCGGCCGGGCGCACGGGCGGGAGTGGGCCGCGGTCGCCGGCCTCTCGGACCACGTGCTGCGGCTGACCCCCTCGGAGACCCGGCTGCTGCTCGACGAGCTGCACGGCCTGCTCGAGCGCTGGTCGCACGGGCACCGCGAGCCGCGTGAGGGGGCCCACCTCGTCAACGTCCTGGTGGGCGCGTTCCCCCGGACCGAGCCACCGGCGCCGGCGTGAGCGCCCCGCGGACCGTCGCCGCCGCGACCCGCCGGCTGGTCGGGCTCACCGCCCTGCGCTGGCTGCCCGTCGGCCTGACCACCCCGGTCATGGTCCTGCTGGCCCTGTCGCGGGGGCTCACCCTGCAGCAGGTGGGCCTGCTGTTCACCGTGCACGGGCTCGTCGTGCTGGCGCTCGAGCTCCCGACGGGTGGTCTGGCCGACGTCCTCGGCCGGCGCCCCGTCGTCGTCGTCGGCGCCGCCCTGCACCTGCTGTCCTGCCTGGTCTACGCGACGGCGCACTCCTTCGCCGGCTTCCTCGTCGGGATCCTGCTGCTCGGTGTCGGCCGGGCGCTCGACTCGGGTCCCGTCGAGGCCTGGTACGTCGACACCGTCCACGGGCTCGACCCGCAGGCGGACGTCGCCCCCGGGCTGGCGAGGCAGTCGGCCGCCGACGGCGCCGGCCTCGCGCTCGGCGCCGTGGCCGGCGGGCTGCTGCCCGGCCTGCTCGGCGGGCCCGGCGCGCTGGCGGCCCCGTACGTCGCCGCCGCGGCGCTCGACCTGCTGTTCGTCGCGGCCGTGCTGCGCCTGCTGCACGAGCAGCGCCCGCCGCGCGAGGGGACGGTGCGGGCGGCGCTCGTCGCGGGCGCCCGCGAGGTGCCCGCCACCGTCGGCGGGGCCGTGCGGTTGTCCGTCACCGACGGACCCCTGCGCCGGGTGCTGCTGCTCACGGCCGTCGGCGGCGCCGGGCTGGTCGCCTGCGAGCTGCTCGGCCCGGTGCGCTTCGCCGAGCTCGCCGGGAGCACCGCGGACGGAGCGGCGGTGTACGGGACGGTGCTGGCCGCCGCCTTCGCCGTCGCGGCGGTCGCCGCGCTGGCCGCGCCCTCGCTGCGGCGCCTGCTGGGCGGCTCGACGCGCGCCGCGTGCGCCGCGCTCGCCCTGCTCGGCGGGCTGTCGCTCGCCGTCCTCGCCGGTCCGGACCTGCTGCCGGTCGCGGCGGTGGCGTTCGCCGGCTACTACGTCGCGCACGGCGCCGCCTGGCCCCTGCTGTCCAGCGTGCTCCACGGGCGGGTCACCACCGCGCACCGGGCGACCGCGGTCTCGGCCATGTCGCTGGCGATGGCGCTGGGCGGGCTGCTGGCCAACCTCCTGGTGCCGGTCCTGCCCCGCGACGCGGCCTTGCTCGGCGTCGGCGCGGTGGTCGGGCTCAGCGCGCTGCTCTGCCTGCGCCTGCCGGCCGTCGAGCAGGCCGCCGTGCCCGCCGCCGGACCCGCGTGAGCACGGCCCGCCGCCGGCAGGCGGCCGTCAGGCGACCAGGAAGCCCTGCTCGACGAGGCGCTCCACGACGGGCAGCGCCTGCTCGCCGGCCTCGGCGTCGGTGAGCCCGGCACTGCTGGCGAGCACGGCGAGCAGGTCGCCGAGCCGGCGGCGCCCGTCGCAGCCGGCGAGCAGCGTCGCGCCGTAGACGTCGACCCCGCCCGACCACCGCAGCCCGGCCTCCTGCTGCAGCCGCTGGGCGTCGGCGTACCAGCCCTCGTCGGTGCGCACCGCGACCGAGTGCAGCCGGACGTCGTCGCGCAGCCGCAGCCGCGCCTCACGCAGGTCGGTCTCGAGCAGGTCGAGCGCCGCGAAGTGCGCTCGCGCCTGCTCGCCCCAGGTCGCGGCGACCGGCTGGTCGACGTCCTCGTGCACCACGCGCTCGCGCCCGGGCGTCAGGACGACGACCCCGAACGCGACGGCCTCGACCCGCTGCGCGGCGAAGGCGTCGAGCCACGCGTCGTACAGCGCGTCGAAGCGCGGCCCCTCGTCGGTGTCGCGCAGCCAGGCCGTCACGTAGTCCTCGGGCGCGGCCAGCTCGCGCTGCACGACCCAGCCGTCGCACCCCGTGCCGGCGAACCACGACCGCACCCGCTCGTCGCCGTCCTCGCCCTCCAGGTGCAGCCAGTATGCGAGCAGCACGCCGAGCCCCCCGTCCGCGAGGTGGGCCGGGATGCCCTGCACCAGGCGGCGGCAGACCTCGTCGCCGCCGAGCCCGGAGTCGCGGTAGGTGTAGCGGGCTGTGCTGTCCCCGCCCACCCCGGACACCACGAACGGCGGGTTGCTCACCACCAGGTCGAACCGCTCCCCCGCCACCGGCTCGAGCAGGTCGCCCGTGCGGGCGTCGAGCGGCGCGTCGTTGAGCAGCCCGGCCAGCCGGGCGTACGACGTCGCGCGCGGGTTGCGGTCGGTCGCGACGACGCGGCTCGCGTGGTCGTCGGCCAGCAGCGCCTGCACGCCCGAGCCGGCTCCGAGGTCCAGCACGCTGCTGACCACGTCGCGGGGCGTCGCGGCAGCGAGGGTGAGGCTGGCCGCGCCGACCCCCAGCACCTGGTCGACCTCGACGCCGGTCGCGGCCCGGCCGGGGTCGTGCGGGACGAGCACCTCGACGCCGCCGTGCCGCACCGGCTGCAGCCGGACCAGGGCACTGCCGTCCGGCGCGAGCCACGCGGGCGGGACGCCGGCGCGGCGGGCGTCGCGCTCCTCCACCGGCACGCCGGCGACGAACAGCCGCGCGAGCGTGCTCAGCGGGTCGCCGCCCCGCGTGCGGCGCAGCAGCGGGGCGAGCTCGTCGCGGTCCAGGTGGGTGCGGGCCGTCGACCCCAGCAGCTCGTCGAGCGCGGCGGCCGACCAGCCGGCCTCGCGCAGGGCGTCGACGACGCGCGGGGCGCCGGCCAGCAGGGACTCGGGGTCGACGAGGCTCACCCGGCCGACCGTACGGGCGACGGCCCGGCGCTGCGCGAGCAGGGCCGGGCCGTCGGGACGTGCAGGGCTGTCGGGACGTGCAGGGCTGTCGGGACGTGCAGGGCTGTTCGGGACGTGCAGGGCTACAGCGGCGCCTTGGCGCCGTCCACGATGTCGACGGTGCCGACCAGGCTGCGCCGGTTGCTGATCGTCACGGCCGCGGCGATGCCGCCGGCGGCGAGCAGGCCGACGAGCAGCCGGACGCCGACGCTCTCGTCCGGCCCGTTGGTGCCGTAGCGGACGACGCTCGGCGCGATGAGCAGGGCCACCAGGTTCATGACCTTGAGCAGCGGGTTGAGGGCCGGGCCGGCGGTGTCCTTGAACGGGTCGCCGACCGTGTCGCCGATGATCGTCGCCTCGTGGGCGGGCGAGCCCTTGCCGCCGTGCGCGCCCTCCTCGACGAGCTTCTTGGCGTTGTCCCACGCGCCACCGGCGTTGGACAGGAACACCGCCATCAGCACGCCGGCCGCGATGGAGCCGGCGAGGAAGGCCCCGAGCGGCGCGTACCCGAGCAGGAAGCCGACCGAGATCGGCGCCAGCACCGAGAGCAGGCCGGGCGTGGCCAGCTCGCGCAGCGAGTCCTTGGTGCAGATGTCGACCACGGCCGCGTAGTCCGGCTTCTCGGTGTAGTTCATGATCCCCGGCCGGGTGCGGAACTGCTCGCGCACCTCGTACACGACCCGCCCGGCGGCGCGCGCCACGGCGTTGATCGCCAGGCCGGAGAACAGGAACACCACGGCCGCGCCGATGATCAGGCCGAACAGCAGGTTGGGCTTCTCGATGGACAGCGAGAAGGCCTCCTCGCCGCCCGGCAGCTCGCTGACCACGGCCTCGCGGAACGAGCCGAACAGCGCGGTCGCGGCGAGCACGGCCGTGGCGATCGCGATGCCCTTGGTGATCGCCTTGGTGGTGTTGCCGACCGCGTCGAGCTCGGTGAGGATCTGCGCGCCCTCGTCGGTGACCTCGCCGGACATCTCCGCGATGCCCTGCGCGTTGTCGCTGATCGGGCCGAAGGTGTCCATCGCGACGATGACGCCGACGGTGGTGAGCAGGCCGGTGCCGGCCAGCGCGACCGCGAACAGCGCCAGCACCGTGGAGCCGCCGCCCAGCAGGAACGCGGCGTACACGGCGCCGCCGATGAGCAGGGCGCTGTAGACCGCCGACTCGAGGCCGACCGAGATGCCGGCCAGCACCACGGTCGCGGCGCCGGTGAGCGAGCTCTTGCCGATCTCCTTGACCGGCTTGCGCGTGGTCTCGGTGAAGTAGCCGGTGAGCACCTGGATGGCGGCCGCCAGCAGGATGCCGATGACCACCGCGCCGATGGCCAGGATGCGCGGGTCGCCCGGCAGCGCCTGCACGCCGGCGTCGCCGTTGGCGAACTCGGTGAAGGTCCCGGGCAGGTAGGCGAAGGCGGCGATCGCCACCAGGACGGCGGACACGACCGCGGACAGGAAGAAGCCCCGGTTGATCGCGTTCATGCCGGTGCGGTCGGAGTCGCGCGGGCTCGTGGCGTAGATGCCGACCAGGGCGGTGAGCACGCCGATCGCCGGGACGATGAGCGGGAAGACCAGCCCCTGCGAGCCGAAGGCGGCCTGCCCGAGGATCAGCGCGGCCACCAGGGTCACGGCGTAGGACTCGAACAGGTCCGCCGCCATGCCGGCGCAGTCGCCGACGTTGTCGCCCACGTTGTCGGCGATCGTCGCGGCGTTGCGCGGGTCGTCCTCGGGGATGCCCTGCTCGACCTTGCCGACCAGGTCGGCGCCGACGTCGGCGGCCTTGGTGAAGATGCCGCCGCCGACGCGCATGAACATCGCGAGCAGCGCCGCGCCGAAGGCGAAGCCCTCGAGGACCAGGGGCGCGTTCTCGTCGAACAGGAGCAGGACGCCGGCCGCGCCGAGCAGGCCGAGGCCGACGGTGAACATGCCCACCACCCCGCCGGCGCGGAAGGCGATCCGCAGGGCGCGCTTCGTGCCGGCGGTGTTGGCCGCGTGGGCGACGCGCAGGTTGGTGCGGGTCGCCAGCGTCATGCCGATGAAGCCGACCAGCGCCGAGAAGCAGGCGCCGGCGAGGAAGGCCAGCGAGCGCCCGATCCGCACGCCGCCGGTCTCGGCCGGCAGCAGGAACAGCAGCAGGAACACGAGCACGGCGAAGGCCGCCAGCGTCGTGAACTGGCGCCGCAGGTAGGCGGCAGCCCCCTCCTGCACGGCCCGGGCGATCTCGATCATCTTGGGCGTGCCCTGGCCGGCCGCCAGCACCTCCCTGGCGAACACCCCGGCGAAGCCGAGGGCGACGAGGGAGACCACGAGGACCCCGACGACGAGACCCTGGTCGCCGGGCGCGAGGGACGCAGCGTCCCCGGCGACGGCGAGGTGGAGCGCGGACATGCGTCCTCCTGGTCCGGCGCGGCGGTGCCGGGCCGCGCGGGGCGGCCGCAGCGGCGCACCGCGCCTACGGCGAGCGCTCCCGGGCAGGGAGCCGCCGGAGCATAACCAGGTGTGGCGCAGATCACGGGCGAGGTGGACCCGCCCGTGTCGCAGGTGGCCGCCCTCGGGTCAGACGGGCGCGTCCACTGTCGGTCGTGCCGCCCCGGGGATGCGCGCCTTGAGCGGCCAGCGCATGGTCACCGTCGTCCCGGCGTCGTGCGACGCGACCTCGACCTCGTCCACGAGCCCGGCCAGCAGGGCCAGCGAGACGTCGGGGTCCACGACGTCCTCGTCCACCGGGCCGGCGTCGTCGTCGTCGTCGAGGATGCCCCCCGCCACGTCGTCGACCGCGGGGCCGGCGGCCGGCCCGTGGTCGGTCACCGCGACGGTGAGCCCGGTGACGTCGTCGGTGACGGTGACCTCGACCCGCTCGTCCAGGCCGTGCCGGGCGTGCAGGCCGACGGCGCGCGAGCACGCCTCACCGACCGCGAGCCGCAGCTCGTCGAGCAGCCGGTCCGCCAGACCGGCACGGCGGGCCGCCATGACGACGACCAGCCGTGCCGTGCGGACGTGCGCGGCCTCCGCCGGCAGCAGGAGCTCGACCACGGCCATGCCGGGGCGCCCCGCCTCTCCGCGGCCGGCCTAGTCCGTCGCCGCGACGGCCTCGTCGACCGAGCCGTGGATCGGGAACACCTTGGTCAGGCCCGTGATGCGGAAGATCTTCAGGATGCGCTCCTGCGTGCAGACCAGGCGCAGCGAGCCCTCGTGGGCGCGCACCCGCTTGAGGCCGCCCACGAGGACGCCGAGACCGGTGGAGTCCAGGAACTCCACGCCCTCCATGTCGACGACGAGGTGGTACTGGCCGCTGCTTACCAGGTCGATCAGCTGCTCACGCAGCTTGGGCGCCGTGTAGACGTCGATCTCGCCCCCCACCACGACCACGGTGCGGTCACCCTCGGTGCGGGTCGACAGGGACAGGTCCACGAAATCTCCTCCAGTGCACGTGCGGCGACAGGCCCCCTTCCGGGGACCTCCGGCGCCCTACCCGGCGCGGTCGCATCAAACCGCAGGCGCCCCCGCGCCGCTCCTCCGCGCGGCCGCTGTCGGAGGTGTCTGGGACACTGGTGCACCGTGACCGCGCCCCCTGCCCCGACGCCCGCCGCGGCGGCGACCCTCCTGCAGCGGCTGGTCCTCGACCCCACCCGGGCCGAGCGCATCACCCACGTGGAGCACGTGCCGGCGCGCGCCGGCCGGCCCGTCCCGTGGCCGTCCTGGGTGCCCCCGCTGCTCGTCGACCGGCTGGCGCTCGCGGGCGTCCGGGAGCCGTGGGAGCACCAGGCCCAGGCCGCCGAGCTGGTCCACGGCGGCACCTCCGTGGTCGTCGCCACCGGCACGGCGAGCGGCAAGTCGCTGGCCTACCTGCTGCCGGTGCTGTCGTCGATGCTGACCTCCGAGCGCTCGACCGCGATCTACCTCGCCCCCACCAAGGCGCTGGCCACCGACCAGCTCCGCGCCGTGCGGGCGCTCAACCTCATGGCGGTGCGGGCGGCGACGTACGACGGCGACACCCCGCGCGAGGAGCGCGACTGGGTGCGGCGGCACGCCCGGCTGGTGCTGACCAACCCCGACATGCTCTCGCGCGGAGTGCTGCCGCGGCACAGCGACTTCGCGTCCTTCCTGCGCGGCCTGGAGTACGTCGTCGTCGACGAGTGCCACACCTACCGCGGCGTCTTCGGCTCGCACGTCGCCCAGGTGCTGCGCCGCCTGCGCCGGGTCTGCGCCCGGTACGGCGCCTCCCCCACCTTCGTGCTCGCCTCGGCGACGTCGAGCGACCCGGAGGTGTCGGCCGAGCGGCTCACCGGCCTGCCGGTCGTCAGCGTGTCCGAGGACGCGTCGCCGCGGGGGGCGACGGAGTTCGCGCTGTGGGAGCCGCCGCTCATGCCCTCCTACGCCGGGGAGCACGGCGCTCCCGTGCGGCGGTCGGCGACGGCGGAGACGGGGGACCTGCTGGCCGACCTCGTCGTGGAGGGCGCGCGCACGCTGGCCTTCGTGCGGTCCCGGCGCGGCGCGGAGTCGGTCGCCCTGTCGGCCCGGCGGGCGGTCGAGGAGGCCGCGCCGGAGCTCGTCCCGCGGGTGGCGGCCTACCGGGGCGGCTACCTGCCCGAGGAGCGGCGCGAGCTCGAGCGGCGGCTGCAGACGGGCGACCTGCTGGGCGTCGCCGCGACCAACGCCCTCGAGCTCGGCGTCGACGTGGCCGGGCTCGACGCCGTGGTGCTCACCGGCTGGCCCGGGACGGTGGCGTCGGTGTGGCAGCAGGCCGGCCGTGCGGGCCGCGCCGGGCAGGACGCGCTCGCCGTGTTCGTGGCGCGCGACGACCCGCTGGACACCTACCTCGTGCACCACCCGCAGGCGCTGTTCGGCCGGCCGGTCGAGGCGACCGTGCTGGACCCCGCCAACCCCTACGTCCTGTCCCCCCACCTGTGCTGCGCCGCCGCGGAGCTGCCGCTCACCGAGGCCGACCTGCCGCTGTTCGGCGACCCGGACGCGGTGCGGCTGCTGCTCGCCGACCTGGTGCGGCGCGGCCTGCTGCGCGCGCGGCCCGCCGGCTGGTACTGGACGTCGCGGGAGCGGCCGGTGGCCGACCTGCGCGGCGGCGGCGGCCCGCCGGTGCGGCTGGTCGAGACCGGGACCGGGCGGCTGCTGGGCACCGTCGACGCCTCGTCCTCGCACAGCCAGGCCCACACCGGCGCGGTCTACCTGCACCAGGGCGAGACGTACGTCGTCGAGCGGCTCGACCTGGACGAGGCCGTGGCGCTCGTGCGCCGCGACGACCCCGACCACAGCACCTCGGCCCGCGAGATCACCGACATCCGGATCGTCGAGGAGCTGCGCGGCCGGGCGCACGACGGGGTGCGGCTGTCGCTGTGCACGGTCGACGTGACCTCGCAGGTGGTCGCGTTCCTGCGCAAGCGCGTGGCGACCGGGGAGGTGCTCGGCGAGGAGCCGCTGGACCTGCCGCCGCGCGAGCTGCGGACCCGGGCGGTCGTCTACACGGTCTCCGCGGCGCTGCTCGAGCAGGCCGGCCTGGGCTGGACCGACGTGCCGGGCGCCGCCCACGCCGCCGAGCACGCCGCCATCGGCCTGCTGCCGCTGTTCGCCACCTGCGACCGCTGGGACATCGGCGGGGTGTCCACCGCCCTGCACGAGGACACCGGGGAGGCGACGGTGTTCGTCTACGACGGCCACCCGGGAGGTGCGGGCTTCGCCGAGCGCGGCTACGAGCGGGCGGCGGCCTGGCTGAGCGCCACCCGGGAGGCCATCGCGTCCTGCGAGTGCGCCTCGGGGTGCCCGTCGTGCGTGCAGTCGCCCAAGTGCGGCAACGGCAACGAGCCCCTCGACAAGGCCGGGGCCGTGCGCCTGCTCGACGCGGTGATCCACAGCGGTCTGGGAGGGTAGAGGGGCGCTACGCCCTTCCCCCGGACCACGGAGCACCCAGTGATCATCCTCGGCACCATCGTGCTCCTGCTCGCCGTCCTCATCACCCTCGGCACCGTCTTCACCAACGGCACCGACGCACCGGACCTGAGCATCCTGGGGCTGTCGCTGTCCGGCGTCAGCATCGGCGGGCTGTTCCTCACCGGCGTCATCGTCGGCGTCGCCGGCATGCTCGGCCTGTCGCTGCTGCTCGGCGGCGGCGCCCGCAAGCGCAACAAGAGCGTGAAGCAGAAGCGCGAGGTCCGGGCCGTGCGCGGCGAGGCCGAGACCCTCGAGCAGGAGAACGCCCGGCTGCGCGACGAGCTGGCCTCCGGCGGCTCGCGCAGCACCGGCATCGCGGACGACGGGCGCGGACGCCGGTAGTGCGGACGGCCTGACGGGCGCGGGTCGCAAGGGTCGTGCGCGCAGCCTGACGAGCGCGGTCGGGCCGCGGCGGTCAGCCCGGCGGTGCACCGGGACCCGCCCGGGCACGGCCGGTGGCGGTGCCGAAGCGGCCGAGCCAGCCCTCCGGGTGCACCTCCACCAGGACGTCCGCCCGGTCCAGCTCGAGCCGGCAGGTCAGCAGGACCGCGCCGGACGCCTGCGCGAGCTCGCCGGCCGCCTCGCACGCCGCGTCCTCGCCGCTCAGGGCGCGGGTGGCCGCCGCCAGGGCCGCGCTGTCGGCGGCCTGACCCGCCCGGTGGCGGGCAACGGCCGCCGAGGCGACCGCCACCAGCGCGGTCGCCAGCACCACGACGACCAGGCAGACCGACAGCACGAGGACCGTCGCGGAGCCGTCCTCCCGAGCGGCGGTGTCGCCGCGGGGCTGGTGGCGGCCGGGGGTGCGCCAGCCGGGCGGCGCCCCGGCCCGCCGCGGGCTCGTGGTCACGGGCCCGCCACCGTCTCCTCGAGCAGCGCCACCGCCCGGCCCGTCACGTGGACCCCGGGCAGGCGCACCCGGGTGCCGAAGGGCCGCAGGTGGACACCGACGACGACCTCCACCTGCTCGCCGCGCTCGACGACCCGCACCGTGGCGCCGCGGGGGGCGGTGGCCGCCACCGCCGCCTGCACGGCGGCGGTGCTCTCGCCGCGAGCGGCCAGGCGCACCCCTGCGCCGGCGGCGTCCGCGCAGCGGAGCTGGCCGGACACCGCGGACAGCACCCAGACGGCGATCGCGAGCACCACCATCAGCACGGGCAGGACGACCGCCATCTCCGCGGAGACGCTGCCCCGGTCGCGCACCCGGGGCTGGTTCTGGTCCGACACGGGGCCTCCCCCTCGTCGGCCCCGGGCCGGCAGGTGCCGGCCCGGGGCGGTGGACGGGGGGAGGTCAGAACGAGAGGGACAGGGCCTTGGAGATGACCTTGGTGAGCAGGCCGAACACCGTGTCGCTGGTGATCAGCTTGAACAGCACGCCGCCGAAGCCGCAGGCGGCGACCGTGCCGATGGCGTTTATCTGGACTGGCGGGCTGGGCGGCTCAACCGGGAGTCCTCAACACACGGCGAGCGCGACCTCAGTCGGGCATGCTCGGCCGGTGATCCCGCCCTTCGACCCCACGACCGGCGGTCTGCCACGTGGGCGCTACCTCTGCTCGGTGGACGAGATCGAGGCGCTGCTGGTCGAGGCGTTCGAGGACTCGAGCACCCGCTCCGAGTGCTTCCAGCACTGGCTGCAAGCCAAGGCCATGCTCGACGCCCTGGCTGCAGGGCTCGTGCAGGCGGCCTGGGTCGGCGGCAGCTTCACGACCACCAAGAAGGACCCGGACGACGTCGACGCGGTCTTCCTCCTCGACGCGCAGGTGTTCGACGACCTGTCCAACACCAGCAAGGGCAAGATCAACAAGTTCAACCAGAAGGACTGGCTGCGGAAGAAGACCGGTCTGCGCGTCGAGTCCTTCATCATCGTCCGCCGCCCGGTGGCCAATCCCTGGGACAGGGAGGGGTTGGACCCCGAGGCTCTGGAGTACTTCAGTCTGCGGGGACGCTGGGACGACTGGTGGATGCGTGCCCGTACCGATGAGGACAAGACGACGCCGCCGACGCTGGTTGACGCTGAGCCAGTGCGCGGTTACTTGGAGGTGATTTGGCCGTGACTTCCTTCACTGGTCCTCCCCCGTCCGCGGAGGCGCTGTGGGACCGCCTGCTCGAAGGCGAAGACGAGTCGCTCGACGAGGTCCCGCTCACTTCGTCGGACATCAACGCGCAGACGCTGGCCCGGATGGCTGCAGAGGTACCCATCAAGCAGGTCAAGTTTCGCCTCTCGGGCAAGGCGATTCAGGCTCAGCGCGTTAGCGTGAAGATTGCGGCTGATGCGCTCGGCTCGCTGCAGGAGGTCGTCAGTTCTATCGGCGCCGCGCTGAACGGCTCGGCTACGTTGTTCGGTCAGATCGCGCAAGACGTACGCAAGTCCACTGAGCTCAGTCTTTCTCCTGTCTTTATGCCTGGCAGTGTCGTCTTCACGCTTCGCCCTGAGCCAGTCGAAGACATCCATGACCAGTTGTTTTCCGCCGATGAGGTGGAGACACTCCTGGATGCTTCGGTTAGTCAGCTAGTCGTCTTTTTGCATCGTCTCTCGCAGGACGACCTGAGCGACGACTTACTGGTGGCGGATGTCAAACGGCTTGGTCCTCGTGCAGCCAAGCATCTCAACGAGCTCTCGGAACTCGTCCTCGGCGAGGAAGTCGTGCTTGGCGTCGATTGGGACGACGGCAGCGGGCGGAGAACGCACGGCTCACTGAACACAAGGTCAGCGGCTTACCTCAGTGACATCATCAAGCGGAATCGCGTTGATGTGGAAGAGCGCCGACTGACGGGAACGCTTGTTACCGTCAGCACAGAAGACCCGGCCGCGCTTCGCTTGGATGATGGCACCAAGGTGCCGTTGCGGATCGAGGCTGCCAGTACTCCCGCCATCGGCGAGTACTTCGACCGGCGGGTTGTCGTGACCGTCGCGGTGCAGACGACGCGAAGCACGTCGACTGGCAAGGAGATACAACGCTACTCAGTTCTATCTATTGAGGCCGCAGCGCCTGATCCGCAGCTGCCATAGCTTCGGTCGCCTAGTAGTCCATGTTGGCGTGTTGGTCCGCGGCAAAGCTGTGCGAACTGATCAGCTCGTCGAAGTTGCCGTTCGGCTCCGTAGCGAAGATGATCTCCGCGAGGAAGTCTGCGTCGTAGCGCGCATCCAGCCCGCTCTTCACCCAGGCCATGCCGTAGGGGTTCGCCGCATTTGAGAGCCAGGCATCGACTGCGTCGAACACCTGCTTCACCTGATCGAAGCTCTCGGCGTCAACCGGTAGAAAGTCAAATTCCGGGCTATCGCGTATGTTGCTTAGTGCTGCAGGCAGCGCGCCAATGCCAGGTAGGTGGAAGCCGATCGAGGCGCCTGCCTTATCGAAACCGCCGTGGCCATAGGTGTTGCGGTAGTCTTCCGCGATCCGATGCAGGGCGTCGAACTGCGCTTTGGTTTCTGCATCAGCCTTCACGTCGAACAGCGTCTTGAACTTATCCCCCCATCGCGCCCCGATGAACTCCTTGATGTTGACCCTTTCAGGCGTCTGCCCGAGGAAGGGCAGGGAGAGCACCATTACGTGTTCGAGGATGCTGAAGTAGGCCGAGATCATGGCAACAGTGTTGTAAAATCCCTCGACCTGCCGCGGTGCGATCCATTGGCCGCCGCGCGGGTGCCGGGTGCCGAGGCGACCCTGTCCCGCAAACGCCAGCTCAGCGCCGTCGCGGAAATACTCGTAAACGGGCTCTTCGCGGTGGAGGGTGATCGGCGCGTCGTGAGGGCGTAGGGCTCGTGGCTCCGCAGGGTGGTTGGTGTCGAGTCAGCCAGCCTGGGAGCCACGAGCATGAGAGACGCTACGACCTTGTTGT